>Ga0129317_1000251_pt1 | contig 64384 bp, 69 predicted proteins | sample Cm1ome_FD_94430 | JGI IMG/M metagenome (GOLD analysis project Ga0129317, IMG submission 94430) | Eastern black-and-white colobus group fecal microbial communities from Wisconsin, USA - Cm1105 metagenome | ecosystem: Host-associated > Mammals > Digestive system > Large intestine > Fecal | place... | reverse complement strand
GAAGGATGCCAACGGCAACCTGAAGAGCGAAGCCACGGCAGAGACTTACCCGATGGATCCGCTTCCTTCCGAGTGGATTCCCCAGCTTGAGGAAAACGTCAAAGCCGCTGGTACTGCCGATAAGATCGAGGCTGTGGCCGGCGCAACTTCGTCCAGCGAGTCTGTGAAGGTGCTGATGGCAGCTGTTGAGAAGCAGGCCAAAGCTGGCAATATGGAAGTTGTCCTTGTGGATAATGCGGAATAATTTCAACTTTTAAGAAAAAGGGAAGCAAGAGCTTCCCTTTTTTTGTACATAAGCCCAAATTCAATGCGCCTTAATCCATTTCTTAGTTTGTAAAGCAATCCTTTATCATTGTCCATAAGCAATTACATTTTTTGAAGGAGATCTTTCAAGTGACACAGGAAGAGCTGCAGATCATTTCTAACCGCGATGCGCACTGGGACGAGGTTATAAAGCTTTGCAGGAAATACGGCTTCGTCACACAAGAGTATGGAAATTCAGTTACCCTCATGACAAACAGCTACCAGCTCGATTCATGGCACGAGCCGGCTTACCGCTTTCGCCAGGAACAATTGTTTGGCAGCTTCCCGCAACCTGGGGAGACCTCTGGGCAAAAGTAAAGAGCACAATTCGACTTGCCACAAATTTCATTGATTATAATCAGCAAAATAAACACTAATTGTTTAAGCAACAACTTTATCGGCTTAACTCTATCAGGCTCCAAAAACAAATAAATTTCCGACAAATCAAGATATACTTGGGTACGATATTCAGAAGTCTACACAAAGCTTCAAACCCCGGCACTTTTCTACATAAAAAATCCGAGTGGATTCAGATATTTCTGCTCCACCTGGATTTTTTCATTGCCCTCCAATATCTACGCTACACAACTCACAATGGTTCCCAGCTCTGTTTCAAGTACCACTCAATTCAGCATAAATCCCAACGACACCCTTTAGACGATGTACTCTTTGATGAATGCATAGCAGTGACCAGAACACATTCAAAAGATAGCAGATAACAAATTCGTTATTGACGGTTAATAACAAATGTGTTATAATACAATCACAACAAAGGAGATGAACTAAATGCCAGAGTTATGCAGATTTTTCAATATCGTAATCAAGATGATTTTCAGCGACAACGACCAGCACCACAAACCGCATTTTCATGTATATTATGCTGAATATGAAGCTTCCGTAGGAGTTGACGGTGAATTATTGGCGGGGAGCTTACCGGTAAAGCAACTAAAGCTTGTGCAGGCATGGGCGGCAATCCATGAGGATGAATTATATGCCGCTTGGAACAATGCAGTTAGAAATATCCCATTTGGTAAAATTGAGCCTTTAAGATAAAAAAGTGAGAGGGGAAACATCGTGTATATAAAAAATGGAATTGCCTACGCCGGGGAACAAACGCAACCGCTAAAAATAAGCGGTGTGCGTCCCCTTGAAGATTATAAGCTGTGGGTACGGTTCAGCAATGGAGAAGTGAAAATCTTTGATTTTTCAAAAGAACTTAACTCACCGGCTTTTTCCCCACTAAAAGATAAAGCTATCTTTAACTCCGTTTATATTGACTATGGTGTAACTGTTTGGAACGATGGCGATATTGATATTGCGCCTGAATATCTCTATAAAAACGGGGTATCTGTTGGGGGGCCTTCTATTGTCGGATAAATGTATTGCTATCATAGACGAACTTATAGAGCTTCGAAAGGCTAAAGGGCTTACGCAAAGAGAATTAGCCAAAGCAACAAACCTCGCACAGCCTGCTATTGCTCGGCTTGAGCGCAAAGCAGCTATCCCTCAGCTTGACACGCTCCTTAAGGTTGCTGCCGCTCTGGATTATGAGCTTGAGCTTGTTCCCACTACCAGATAAGAATAGACAACCCGCTCCAGAGCTTATCACTCTTGAGCGGGTCTTTCTTTATGACTACATGATGTAGTATGTCCCCAATTTTTCTACCGTCATTCCACCATGCTATCCATCACACATCCGGAGCCTCTCCACGCAGCACCGTTCTGTTGCAGCGCACACGCTCTTCAAAAAGTATTTTCCAGACATTTTCAACTGCCCTCATTTTTATTGAAATTTACAGAATTTTGAAACGCAGCACTTCCATCGACAACTTTTATCGCATCATCCAAACAGGTCACAAAACATATAGAAACTTCAATAAAATCTCCATATACTTGGCCACGGTAACGCCAAGTCTAAATTTTTTTATAGCCTCACCCATAACTCCGCTTCACTTCGCTCTCTTCCCCATCATCTGGACACCGGAGCGGATGGTGCACGCAGCACCATTGCACCCCCACGCTCCACAGCTCTCCAAAAGCATTTTCAAGCCACTCTCAACTACCACTATTTTTTATTGAAATTTACAGTGTTTTGAAACACATTGCCTTCCAGCGACATCTTTTACTACTTCTACCCCATCGTTCCAAAAAAATATATGAATTTACTAGGAATTTAGGTGTACTTGGCCATGTTTTTCGATTTTCTTCAAAAAACTTTCGCAAAAAGTATTGACTTCTTATTTGGCCACGAGTATACTTAGGGCATCAAGGGAGGTTGAACAATGCCTGATAACACAGTAAGTCTAAAAAATAATGCTGAAAAATGTATCCTGATCGATGCCAGTTCTTTATTCCAGAATCGTTTGATGAACGCCCACTCTTTTGAACGCAAGCCGCGCGTAGCAAAGCCTGCGACTTCATCCACTTCCTCAAGGGTGCCTGCAGATCCGATCTATGACCCATATCTCATCAAACAGATCTCTGAGTATCTTATCTCTGTCAATAAGCCATGGGCATACCGGCTCAACGCCATCTGGTGTCTCGGCATCACTACAGGCTGTCGCATCAGTGCGTTGGTGCGCAAGGGCAAGAAAGGGAAAGCAAGTGATCCGGATGATGATTACACGCCCTTGTTCATTAGAGACATCATGGACACTCCGGATACCTTCAGGGAACGCATCATTCTCCACGAACGCAAAGTAAAAAAAATGTTTGGCCCAATTCTCACAAAGATGGCTACAGACGCTATTTCTCTGTATCTTTCCAAGTGCCGCAAAGGTTTCTCGATGGACGAGCCTCTGTTCATAGGACAGAAAAGCAGGACAGAAGCTATCGAGGAAGGCACAGTAAATCGTGACTTTGCCAGAGTAAAAGCAGCGCTAAACATCCGTACGGCCTTTACCACGCACACGATGAGAAAAACATTTGCCCACTACGCAGCGCCTGTTATTTCGAAACTTCGGCTTGAAGGAATCGTCTTTATCGATCCCCATACGCTTGATATCATTCGTGTCAGCACATGCCATTACGACAACAGTCTGACAAAGCAATATGCTGGTTGGGATATCCCCACTTCTGACGCCGTTCGCAATGAGCTGTCCCACTTCTACGAAAACCCAAGCCTCATGCCGCAAGTTGAACGCTTGTTGGCTCTTGCTTCTCAGCATAAATCCCATTTGAATTTCTCAAGGGAGGATTGATGTTTTGCCATTATTTCCCATTTCCAATTATCAGCCAATATTCGCAAAGAAGTATTTGTCAAAGGCCCTGATGGGCAGAAAGGACATCAAACAGAAAATGAATCAAACACAAACAGCTATGCAGATTTTTGAGTACCAAGGGAATGAGGTCCGTACGATCCAACACGGAGACGAAGTATGGTGGGTATTGAAGGATGTATGCCGGGTGCTTAGCCTAAGCACTCCTCACAAGGTAGCTGAGCGTCTCGAGGAGGATGAACGGAATCTGATTCCGCTCATCGACTCAATGGGACGTACGCAGAAAAACACCATCGTTAACGAACCAGGTCTATATTCTGTTATCCTACGTTCGGATAAACCGGAAGCAAAGACATTTAAACGTTGGGTAACGCACGAAGTTCTCCCCTCCATTCGAAAGACCGGAGCATATAACGTTGGACAGGAACTCACGGACGAGGAGAAAATGGCTCATGGCTTAATCGCAGCAAACGCAATTCTTCAAAGGCAGCTTAAAAAGAAAGCCATGAAAGATATTCCAATGATGGAGTTCATTACTGCTGTTATTCATTCAAATTCGTCTTGTGATGCATACTAAACCTATCACACGTAGGAGGTAACAATCCATAAATGACCAATGCGCTTAATCTTATTCACACTGATCTTTTCCACGGCTCTCCCGTAAATATCTATGAAAACACCTCAAATGAAATATTTATGACTGCGCGACAGCTCGCCACTTGTTTGGAATATTCGCGGAAGAGCCAATTCGAAAAGCTTTTATCACATCATCCAGAGTTAAGAGAAAATGAATTTTCACTTCTTGCAACCATTCCCGTTCCGCAGACCATACCCCCCTCAAAGGGGAGTACCCACTCTCAGCAGATATTCATTGATCAACAGACACGTGTATTCAACGAAGATGGCATCTACGAAGTATGTATGTTATCGCGCAAACCAAAGGCACAGGAATTTCGTCGCCATATCCGGCAAATCCTGAAATCCTTACGGCGCGGGGAAATGCAGTTGGTTGCCACACAGCCTGTACAGGCATTAGCCTTACAGGCACAGCTCACAGCAATGATGAACAGCATCTCAGAATTAAAGGCCGATTTGAAACATCAATCGTCATCGCTACAGCGAATTGTAGGCGCTGTGTGTACATATCACTCGTCTCCGTGGAAAACTACCGTATATAGGCGCGTTAAAGCACTTGCTGAAGAAATCAATTGTACTGACAACAAACAAATATTCGCCAACATATACAACTCCATGAGAGATACATACGGAAAAGATCTGAATGTGTATGCCGATATCTATGCGCAGCATCATCCCGAAGACAAAAGGCTGAATGGTATTGACACGGTAGACGCATTCGAAGAATTGCAGCCATTGTTTGATACACTGCTCAATAATTATGTGAACCTGTTTGTTAATTAAACTGTTGGCTCCGCCACCGTTACATGTATTCTCGCACGATTGTTGTGTACACGATTCAAGGGCGGCGTCAGCCGCCCGCGGCCGAGCGAAGCGAAGGCCGCCTAGGGAAGAGGGGTTGTAAGGGGAGAAACCGTGAGTGAATGAGCGCAGCGAATGAACGATAGGTGTCTCCCCTTACCATAGGGACCTACTAACTGATTGATTGCTCTGAACATATTACCGCAGTCCTATCGAATGCTCCTATCGCATGGTTGGTCTCAGATTATTTTCCGTCTCATTTGTCCACTTCGATTTTCGTCCGTTTTCCATTTTCTCTTTTTCGCGATATTGGGAGACCGGTTTTTCGAATATTTAATATTTATATTAAATATGAGAAAAACCGGTTAGGGTTTTCAGTTCTTATTCTTATAAAGAGTTCTTATTCTTCTGTATCGCCTAACTCAACCGAATTCTACCCACTTCTTTTTAGTACCGTGCTATAGTCTAAAAAAACAGAGAAAATCTCCCTTTTGAGTTTCGTGGTTTTTTGAGACGAAACAGGAAAAAACGTATCCTTTTTTGGAGTATAGCAATTTGAGCTTTTTGATTATAAAAAAGCAGAAGAAATCACCGTTATTTTATTATTTGGAGGAACTACAAATTTGGATAATTTTGTAAAAATCGACACCGAGCTTTTCGAGAAAGGATTACACCGGTATAGCAGTATTTCAACAACAAAAGAAGATTTAAAAACGCTACAGAACAACTTGGCGATTCTTATGACGATAAAGTATTTCAAATATGCTAATGCTCCATACTATGCTTTTTCCCATGAGGATCTATGCAAATCACTTGGTTTGTCTATAATCTCTAATGATAGTCCGGCTATTGTAAGAAAGCATTTCAGACACTTCCTGGGTTCTTCATTTTCCGGATACAAATTTGAAGTCATACTATATCGAAAACGCTTCGATAGCCTTATCTGCGTAGAAGAAAAGGAGACATTTAATGGTGGAAAGTTTGGCAGAATTTTCTTTTCTGAATTCGAAAAAATCATGAGGATTGATTATCCCAGCAAGCCATTACTCCTTTGGGCATTTGCTTTTATTGCTTCGCAAATTTTCAAGCGAAGCCCTGATGATGACCCCTCTATCTTTCCAGAAGCCTATGATGTCACCTACGAAGAAATTGCAGAACAATGCGGTGTATCCAAAATGACTGCCATCAAATTGATGTCTCTCCTTGAGGAAAATCAGCTTCTATGCGTCTACCACTCCAATACCGCTACTCGTTTTGGAGATCAATTTTTTAAAATTCCTAACATCTATGCACGGTTTGGACAAGAACAGGAGCTTAAATACAAACTGGAGCAACTGGATTCCAGAAAGGAAAAAAGAAAACTCAGAAAGGGCTCTAAGGACAACGCTGCCAAGGATAATAGTAAACCAAATACCAGCACCAATGGTGAAGACGACCCTTGGGATGATGACGATGACAAGGTTTGGGGTACTCCGCAGCCGGCGTGAGCCTCTCTTGACTGGTTGTTCCGCGCCGCGCATGCTCTGGCGTCGATTCTATGGCTGTTGCACGGCGTTTTATAGCGGAAGGCATAAAATCCTTACTTATTGCTTCAAAGGTAAAAATTCACTTAAATTTTAGGAGGAAACACATATACATGACACTTTACACGAATTCAAAGCCCAGCGTAGAAGAACAGGAGACTCATTTGTACATTGATTCCCGTGAAACATGGTTCGCTGACACCACAATCAGAAAAGACATGACAAAGTTTAAGAAACAGGGTTGGGAGATCGTAGACGTTACTTGCCTAACTGGTACTGACTCCGTTGTTGGGATGCGCTTTCGCGCCCCTCGACGCGCACTTACCATTGGTAAGGCAGTAAGAAACAGACCCGCGCTGACGGATGAACAACGCCGCGCAGCTGCTGAGCGCATGGCAGCTTGTAGGCGCATGAAGGACACGGAGGTTCGTAAGGTTGTATAAAAATTCACTCATATATTTTGACAACGCCGCAACGACTCCCCTCTCCCCTACAGCGCTCAGCGCAATGAAACCGTGGCTTACAAGTGAATATGGAAATCCGTCATCATTGTATAGCGCCGGGCGCAAGGCCAAAGAAGCACTTGAGTGTGCACGTGCAATGATAGCTCGCACCATAAATGCAGAACCTGATGAAATCTTTTTTACGAGCGGCGGCACCGAGGCAGATAACTGGGCGATCGATATGATCGGTACTCATGGCGATATAATCACAAGCGGCATTGAGCATCACGCTATTTTAAATGCGGCGCATAATCGACTTGAACGAGATGTAAAAGCGCTTAAATTAATGACAGATCGCCACGGATATATTGTTCCACCAAATGAATCCGCAACGCGATCGCTAGTCTTGCAAAACAAGCCTGTAATGTGCTCTTTTATGTTTGTAAACAACGAGATTGGTACCGTTCAAGATCTTCGTAAACTTTTTAAATCCTTTAATGGATGCGGTCTAATTTACCACACGGACGCAGTTCAGGCGGTTGGGCACATCCAAGTGGATGTAAAGAAGCTTGGGGTAGATATGCTCTCAATGAGCGCTCACAAATTCAATGGCCCGCGCGGTATTGGTGCGCTGTACGTCCGTAATGGAGTGCCAATGTATCCCATGATTTGTGGAGGCGGACAGGAACGAAAGATGCGAGCTGGAACTGAGAATGTTGCAGGAGCTGTTGGGATGGCTGTTGCTTTGGACGAAGCCGTTCGATTTATGGACGAACGTATGGCACACACAGACTCTTTGAAGCACAGATTCGTTGATGCGTGCACAAAAAACAATATTCGATTTGCCACAACGTTGGATGATCCATTTTCAAACAATACAGGCATTTTAAGTATGCGTTTCCCTGAAGTCGAGGCGGAATCCTTATTGCTTCTGCTTGATTCTTTTGGGATATGTGTCTCTACTGGCAGCGCATGCGATTCAAAGTCGGTTAACATTTCTCATGTCCTTTCCGCAATTGGATTATCCGACACAGATGCCCGCTCCACCATCCGCTTTAGCTTTGGCCATCAAAACACTTTTGAAGAAGTTGATTACGCTGTGGATTCATTGGCGAAGTGTATCGACATGATACGCAGTGTTAATACTGTATAATGCGCAGCACAGACAGGTGGTGAGGTTTTGATCAAGGGACTTGTTGTGTGCGTATTGTATTTGTACACGGTTTTAGTGATAGCGAGATTTTGTGCTATTAACGATCGAAATTATTGATTGGAGGTCACAGAAATAAGCAAAGAAAAATTCAATGGAGTGTACATTCTTGGTATAGACGCGAAAGACATTTATTTAAGCAATCATTACTTGAATACTCCTGACAAAACAGGATATCGCATTAGAGGAACGAACGGTACAATTTCCACAAGAAAGTTCGTTAATACTCTTGATTACTCTCTTGATCTTATTAAACTTCGCGAGATTTATGAAAAAGTTTATCGCAGAATCAATTTTGGTTGGAATGTCGGCGATAAAGAGTATACGCAGTATGTTATCAACGTCACGTTTAAATATTCCGTAAAAGCCTATAATCGAATCCGAAAAGGCCTATACATAAAGAACGGCTGGAGTCCGCATGAAATAGCCTTAACAGATTGCGCAGATGTACGTAATGGAGAGCTTGTTGCTATACAAATCGACGCCGATGTTGATGAACCAATTTGCGATGATTTGCTCGGCAATTATTTCTGGTTTTGTGACGGCCAATATCATGTAAAACAAAATGTAAAAACAGAGGTTGGCGTTGCAGCCTTGCGCAAGGATCTTTATAAAAACGGCTTCTACTGCGATGGGATTCATTATGTGCGCTTTAAAAGGTCATCCGGATCGAGCCGTGTTGGCAAATGTCTGTTTATTGACGAAAAGCTTTACAGAGGGATGGATAAATGGGCACACTGTGGAATCAAAATTAAAGATGGACAGGAAATTGACCTGGCCGCTTGGGAGGCATACATTGCACTTACCACAAGCAGCATTATCGACACAATAGAAATCAACCCTGAAAATATCCTTGTAATCAATGATTTTGAAAGTGTGTTCTCGGATGATGTCATAGCGACACGAATCGATGATAACGGACGATTGATCTCGAAACCGGAACAAGTCGAAATTAAGAATTCAATTTGGGATGGGCAATCATTGCTCGATTCAGAACTTTTTACCGGATATGATCGCTATGGTATGTTGCTTTTGCGCAACCGCTTCTTTAAGAGCGCCTGTTTTAATACAAACATCCAGTGGTTCTTCCGCCAAAAAGGAATTACGTCTGTCAGTCAATTGAACGGATATACAATTGCCAAACGGATCGAAGACATCAAATTGATTACTACACCTAGCAGTATTAAATACTTGAAGTTCGGTTCTCTTCAACAATGGCTCGATAATCTGGACCCGATTTTCGGAATTGTTAAGCATGAAAAGCCAACGCACTATTTTGATGGACGTTTGGTACAAACACATTATCAATTGATCAACTCTCTCCAGCTCACATACGAAGAAATGGAGGAATTTCTAAAGCCATCAATTGATTATATCCATCTTTTAAACACAGAACCTGCAGTGATTAGAAATCATATCAGGTACCCAAGTAAAGATGACTGGCACCTGCCTATGACAGCTTTGGAAAGCAAAAACGATATCGTTTACAAACTGCTCGGTTTAAACGAACGTTTTTGTGAAACAAAATTATATTCAGAGTTCAGAAGAGATTTGGTAAGGTCTTTTGTGAAGAATTTAAAATGTGGGCACGTTCTTGTAAACGGAAATTATTCCACATTGCTGGGTAATCCTCTTGAAATGCTTTATAATGCTATCGGAAGTTGGAACGGAGAAAGTATGCTTGGGATTGGGAATGTTTGTTCAACGCGCTTTTGCGATGGGCAAGAGCTGCTTGGGTCTCGCAGTCCGCATGTTACAATGGGAAACATATTGCTCACCAAAAATGTTCGCAATGAAGAAATTTATAAATATTTCAACCTGTCTGACGAAGTAATTGCCATAAACTCAATTAATGAAAACATTCTATCAAAACTGAATGGGTCGGATTTTGATAGTGATACTATGCTTGTCACTGATGATAAAGTTCTGATAGAAGCGGCAAGAAGAAATTACAATAAATTTCTTGTCCCAACTAGCCTGATATCGTCTAAGAAAACCAAGCGTCAATATACTAATTCCGAAAAAGCAGATTTGGATGTTAAAACTGCGGTTAATAAGATTGGCGAAATAATTAATTTGTCGCAGGAGATAAATACATTGATCTGGGACATGCTGAACTCTGGCACTGCGTTTGATGAAATTCTTCCGCTATATTGTGATGTCGCACAACTTGATGTAATGAGCGGTATCGAGATTGATCGCGCAAAAAAAGAATTTGTTGTTGATAATACGCTTGAGTTGAAATATCTCAAAGAAAAGTATAACCGACGCGATGACAATGGACGCTTGATCAAGCCAAACTTTTTCGGTCACATTTCTCGTCAAAAAGGATACTACAATCCACAAAAGAAGAACTATCAAAGGCATAACACTGCGATGGATTATCTGCAGGCAGTTATCGCTACACACTGCAAGCGGTTTAGAAGCGCTGATTTACTAATGCCATTTTCGTATATTCTGAATGATTACCAGTACATACCAAGAATAATAAACTGGAATCAGGTTAATAGAATTATTCGATTGGTACGCGAGACAAAAAGCGATATCTCTTCTATATGGGCTGCTTATATGGAGCACTATCAATGTAGCGAAAACGGTTCTTTGTCAACTACAGATGAAGAATACACGATTACCAAGAAACGAGTTGATGAGGCTCGGCAGAAGTGTATTGATTACATTGCTGAGATAAAACTAAATTATTCAACCGTTTATTATTTACTTAAATTGTTGGACGAGAAAGCATACAGAGATATTTCCTATACTATGTTTTCGATTTTGTTCGGGGTCCCCAATAAATCATTCTTTAGGGCAATCCGTAAGAGTAGTGAACCCGTTAAAGAACTGATGCTAAACAAATCCGGCTCAATTGAAATATATGGTTTGCGATATTCAAAAGTATACTGATCGTGAGGCTCGGAGTTTTCCGGGCCTCATTTTTTTACAATTTTAGGCCATTTTTTTATGCATAGGTTTTTATAAACCCGCATTGCAGCAAGGTTTGTTGGCATTTCTATAACGACTTAATATGGTAGGGATACGATAATTGTGTTCTTACACATCACTTCGGTTTTTTCCAAAGGCCGAAAATAATAACAAAGGAAGAAGATATTTGATTTCAATCAACAAAGACGAGGCTCTATATCTGGCCAAACTATTTCCGCCAAAGAAAGTTCGCGATATGTACACTGGTGATTTACACATTGAAAGAATGGTGCGTCGCACTAAGAATCATTTCTTGTGCACTGAAATTAGTGCTGTCACGAACGCACTAAAAAAATACCGTGGGCTTAATGTTACACAAACAGAAAAGGTAAGGTAGTCAAATTGGCAAGTAAAGTAAATAAAAAATTCGGACTTGATATCACCGGCACTATTGATCTTGATTCTCTCGACAAGGAGCACGACGTACTTTTTGAGGTTGAAGGTCTTTCTGAACCGGTAAGTTTGGCTGAACTCGCAGATGAGTTCAATGGTAAGGAAGTCAAGCTTAGCATCGCATTTACAGACCAACTTGGCTAATGGTGAATCCAATGTACAACAATCGACGCTACGAACACGAAAGTTTTGATGAATATTTCGTGCGTATTGGTGATGCGGCAAGAAGACACGAGATCACATGGATCGAGGCCGCAGACTATTTAAATGCTGCAAGCGGTGAATGCCTTGGTGAATGCGCATATCGAAAAAAGTATAAAGCGTTCTATGCCGGCATGCTGTTTGAGCGTGACCATCGTGTAAAAAACATCAACACGCGCATTCTTTCCATATCGGACTTGCACATTCCATTTCATAAACCAACTTCTGTATTTGATAAATATGCTGGCCGCGTGGACATTCTTCAGTTAAATGGTGACATAATTGATTGCCAGGCACTATCGAGATTCCCCAAGGTATATCGTAAAAGTCCAATGGAAGAAATCTTGATTGCTCGCGAATATATTATCGAATTGATAGAACGTATTGAGCCGCGCAAGGTCGTTGTAAATTATGGCAATCACGATCTTCGATTTCAAAATTATCTGGCCAAAAATCTTGATTCAGACATTCTTGAGCTGATGCCCAAGACAGCTCTCGAGCTTATTTTAATTGATGGTTTTAACCATTACAACAAAGAACTGCATACCAAAGTGCATTATGATGCATTACGTGACGTATTCGATGGATCGGTTGAGATCGTGTACAACGATGCCTGGTACTCTGTGATTGGCGATGTGATCTTTTGCCACCCACTTGCCTATTCATCCGGCATGATGGCAACAAGCGAAAAAGCACGTAGATTCTTTAAGGACGAAGGATACGAATTCGGTTGTCTTGTTATGGCACATACACACCATACTGGTAGCTATGATGTTGGAGATATCGTGATGTATGAGCAAGGCGCTGCGTGTGAAACATCAAAACAGAATTACTCTGATGGTAAGCTTTTCCGGTCCCAGAAGGAAGGCTTTATTTTTTTATGTCTGGACATGGATGGGAAATTAATCCAGAACGCAACTGAATTAGTGAAGCTAAATTAAGAAATTCAATTGAACATATGGGGGGTGATTGCCATGGCCGTTATAAGCAGCACTCCCGATAGGATAACACCGTTAAAAAATGATATCCGTAGTCCTAGATGCACTACATGCGGCAAAACATTCACAAAACAAGCTGGCAATTTTCCAGCATCGCAAAGTCCGATATACGCTTGCAACAATCATTTTTTGCCTGTTTGCAAAACATGCATTGATAAGCTTTACGAACACTATTGTGCCGTGCTTGGGAACGACGAGGATGCAATCCGGCGCATATGCATGAAATTTGATATTTATTATAGCAAAGCGCTTGCTGAATCATCACGTAAAATTGCTGTAGATAGAAGCCGTGTTCATACATATATATCGCGCGCAAACCTTTCACAATTTAGAGGAAAAACTTACGACACAACAATTGATGAAGAATCCAGACAAGTAATTGAATCAGTAGAAGAGGTAAAGGAAAGCGGTGTAAAAATTTTACAACGCACTGTAAAATTCTTTGGTGTCGGTTTTTCTGAAGATGAGTACAAATTTCTTCAGGATCAATATGATGATTGGACGGCACGGCATGAATGTCAGACAAAATCTCAGGAAGAAATCTTTAAAGCAATTTGCATTGCGCAGCTTAATATACAGCGTGCCAACATTTCCGGCGATCAAAAAAAGCTGGATACATCTATGAAATTATTTCAGGATTTGCTCGGCGCGGCTAAAATAAAACCCAATCAAATCAAGGGCGATGTCATTAGCGATCAGCAAACATTTGGTACGTTGATTCAAAAATGGGAAACTGAGAAACCGATCCCAGAGCCAGATCCTGAATTTGCAGACGTTGACAATATCCGAAAGTATATTGGCACATTCTTCTTTGGGCATCTCTGTAAAATGATTGGTATTAAGAATTCATATTCTGAAGAATACGAAAAATATTTAAAGCAATACAGTGCTACGAAACCTGAGTTTTCAGATGATGCCGTAAACGAGGACATCTTCAATAAATTAACTGGTGATGCCGATGGCCAGTAAACGACTATCTCAGGAGGAAATTGCGAATCAAAAAGCTGAACGCATCATGAATGGCGTGGCGACTTGGTGTTCTTATTATAGGGCCAACCCACATCGTTTCTGTAAAGACTATTTAGGCTTGAACCTAAAGCTGTTTCAGAAAATTTTGATTTTCATGATGAACATTTCAGATGCGTTTATGTTCATCGCTGCTCGTGGCCTTGGCAAAACATATCTTACAGCGATTTATTGTTGTGTGCGTGCCATTCTATATCCCGGCACAATTATTTGTATTGCCTCGGGCGCTCGCTCACAGGCAGTTGGAGTGCTTGAGAAAATAACGAACTTGTTAATGCCCGATTCTGGCAATCTAAGATTTGAGATTGAGACCTCGGTTATCAACCAACAGATGGCATTTATCAAGTTCAAGAATTCGTCGATGATAAAAGTTGTAACCGCAGCAGATAGCGCACGCGGCAACCGCGCACATATTATTATCGTTGATGAATTTCGGCTTGTATCTCGCGAAGTGATCGATAAGGTTTTGAAAAAATTTCTTACCGCACGCCGGCATCCAAAATTTCTTGACAAGCCCGAATACAAAAATCTTCCCAAGGAAGAAAACAAACAGATTTATATGAGTTCCGCGTGGTATAAAAGCCATTGGTCTTATGACAAGCTTCGAGCATTTTCCGCAAACATGCTTGATGATACAAAGCAGTATTTTGCATGCGGTTTTCCCTATCAACTTTCTGTTAAGGAAGATCTTCTTAGCCTTCGGTCTGTAGAGGACGATATGTCCGAGTCTGACTTCAATGAGCTTAGTTTTGAAATGGAAATGGGCGCTATATGGCTTGGCGATAGTGAAGGCTCCCTGTTCTCGTTCGATGACATTAACCAAAACCGTGAACTTACATATCCGTTTTATCCCAAACGTGTAGCAAGCCTTTTGTCGGATAAAAAGCTACAACTTCCTGCGAAGAAAAAGGGAGAAATCAGAATTATAACTGCGGACATAGCCTTGATGAAAAGCACAAAACACGATAACGATGCTACTGCTATTTTCGTTACGCAAGCATTGCCAACCAGCGGCAACAAGTATTTAGTAAACGTTGTATATACAGAAAACCTTGAAGGTGGTATCACAAGCGAACAGGCTCTTATGGTACGCAGGTACTATGAGGAGTTCCAATGTGATTATATCGGCATCGATACATCAGGTGTTGGTCTTGGTGTGTATGACACGCTAATTTCAGATATTTATGATCCGTTGACAGGTGTTACATATTCCCCACTTTCCTGCTGCAATAGTGCCGAAATGGCTGATAGATGTCCAGATCCAGCTGCGCCGAAAGTAATATGGAGTATTAAGGGCAATGCACAATTCAACTCAGACTGTGCAATTACTTTGCGCGAAGGTCTGCGCCAAGAACGAATCAAACTCCTTATCCAAGAGCAAAATTGCGACGAAGTGTTGCATACAGTTCGCGGATATGATTCGCTTGATTTTATAGACAAACTTCAATTCAAGCTGCCTTATATTAACACATCTTTGTTAGTAAATGAGCTTGTGAATCTACAGTATGAGACCAAAAACAATGTCGTACGTGTATTTGAGAAAACAGGTTTCCGAAAAGATAGATATTCGAGTCTCAGCTACAATTACTGGATAATTAAGCAACTTGAACTAAAACTGAACAGGCCTAAGCATGAGCTGGATTTCAAATCCGGATATTTTTGTTTTAGGCGGCCAAAAATAAAATAGGGGGTGATGTTGTATGGCTGAGAGTGATGCGGCATCGCCCAAGAGACGTGGTAGGCCTCCTGCTAAAAAGAATACTGCTGCTGAGGTTAGCAAAAGTTTCTCAGTGGATATGAACAAGCTATGGCGAACTAACTTCAGAGCCCTTGAAAAACTTATATGGCGCGATTTGAACAACAACCCGAAGTCGCAGACATTTTATAAATATACAAAAGATAATATTGTCGAGTATCTAAAAGATCCGCAAAAGAATGAAAAACAACTCCGGAACGCTGTAATCTACATGTACGGTGCAAGCTCGCATTTTCGAAGACTCATTCAATATTTTGTTGGTCTTTCTGATCTGTCGTATTTCATTTTACCTTATGGAATTGACGCATCGTCTGCCAAAGGAGATTTGCGAAAAAAATTTCTGAAGGCAAGCGATTATGTTTCCAAGTTTGATATTAAACGGCAGTGTAAAGACATTTTGACAGTATGTTTGCGCGAGGATGTTTACTACTGTACTGCACGAGAAATCGGAAACAAGATCACGTTTCAGCAGCTGCCATCCGATTACTGCAAAATCTCATCGATGTCAGATAATGTTTGTAACGTCACTTTTGATTTCTCATATTTTGATGCCGACCAAGCACTTATTGACTATTATTCGCCTGAATTCTCCACAAAATATGCAGCATATCAAAAAGACCGGACGCAACGGTACCAAGATTTAGAGCCTCCATTTTCCTTTGCGATTAAATGCAATACAGAGATCTTGAATTATGCGATGCCGCCATTTGCAGGTGTGTTACGCAATTTATACGATATTTCAGATTATGAAGATCTAAAGTTGACAAAAACCGAACTTGAAAACTATGCTCTGCTTGTTATGAAGTTGGGAATCGACAAGGACGGCAACTGGTTAATGGATTATCAAAAAGCAGTTGAATTTTGGCAGAATCTTGATCAGGTAATGCCAGAAGAAATCGGCTCTGTTTTAAGTCCAATGGACATCGAAAAAATCAGTTTTGATAGAGCCGGAGGTACAAACGACACCGATAAAGTAAGTGATTCTGAAAACCATCTATGGTCAGCGGCAGGCGTTTCAAGCCTATTGTTCAATAACACCAAAGCATCAAGTGCTGCTTTGCTGCTCTCAATTAAGTCTGACCAAGCCATTACATTTTCAATTGTACAGAGCATTGAACTTGCATTGAATCGGATTTTTCAAAATCAGGCCGTTGGAAAATCGTTTAGAATTTCTTTTCTCGATATTAGCCCGTACAATCGCCAAGAAATGGCAAAGCAATATCTTGATGCAGCCAGATACGGGTTTCCAACAATATCAATGTACTGTGCGTCAATTGGAATGCTGCCATGCGAAGTTGAAAGTCTTGCTTTCTTGGAGTCGGATGCTCTTGGTCTTCATGATAAATTGATTCCGCTACAAAGTTCGAATACCATGTCATCCTCTTCTTCAGGACGTCCGACTAATCAGTCTAAGGGTGAAGGATTAGATGATTCTGGTGAGCAAACTGCCGATAGCGCTCAAAACGCCAATCGCATTTAAAAGGGGGTTCTGTAGTGGAAAGAAATTTTAATATCCCCATAACGTTCGCTATTCTGGATGAAGTACAAGGTAAGGATACCAGATTCTTGAAAATCGTTATTGATGTACTTCACACTGGAAAAAACTTCAACGGGTCTATATTTGATGAAGATGTTGTGAACGATGCAATCCCGTCAATTAAAAACACACCAATTTTGGGATATATCTTAGTTGACGATGATGGCGACACCGACGATTTCGCCGCGCACGAATATAAAATCGTCAAGCAATCTGAGGGTTACAAGTATATGTATGATGGCTCCGCCTATGGAGTGATTCCTGAATCGTGTAACCCCAGATGGATCAATAAAGTTTGCGACGATGGAAAGCTTCGTAAATTTTTACAGGTTGACGCATTGCTTTGGACCAAATTTGAGCGCGCTGTTGAAATTTTCCAGCGTGACATTGTTAAAGGACAAAGCATGGAGCTTTCCAATGATTTTGAAGGAATCGAAAATCCAGACGGTTCATTCACATTTACAAAATTCAAGTTTGATGGATGCTGTATCTTGTCAACGTCAGATCCAAAAATTCAGCCTGCAATGATCAACAGCACGGCAATCGCCTGTTTCTCTGCGGATACTATTGCTTCTGAAATAAAAGAAAAGCTTGACGAATACGCTTCTATTATAAATGGTCGTAATGAAAACGGCCTGTTAAAATCCAAAGAAGAAGGAGGTATTTTTGATTTGAACAAAGAACAATTGGATATTCTGAGCAAATATAGCATCAAACCTGAAGCTTTGGATTTTAGTGTTGATGACACAATGGGCTTGGAAGAGTTTGAGGAAAAGGTTGCCGCGTTCGCTTCTGCCAATGAATCGAATGACGATGGCAATAGCGTTCTCTGTGAAGACGCTACCACCGATTTTGCGTTGAATGGCGCGTTTGAGACAGAGCTTAAAGAAGCTCTATGCGAAGAAATGATGGAAGATGAAGATTGGGGTAAATATCCTAAATATTCTTTCTATGATTTCGATCCTGAATTGTCTGAAGTTTACGCATATGATTACGCAGATTGGAAGATTTATGGTTTTACCTATTCCGTAAACGGCGACAAAGTAACTGTCAATTTCGCAAGCAAAAAGCGTAAAAAACTTGTAATTGCCGACTTTGACGAAGGAGATAAGGACTTGTCAATTGTGTCGTTGTTTACTGCAATTAAGAACAAGGCTGTAGAGAACGCTAACGCTACATTCATGGCCGAAAAAGAGCAGTTTGCATCTCAAATTAACGAACTCAATGGCAAATACGCCAAACTTGAAGGCGACTATAATACGCTTGTTTCTGAAAACAATGCTAAAATTGCTGCTGAGGAAACCGCCGCTAAAGATTCTATCTTTGAAATGTTCGAGAAGGAGCTTAGCAACGATGCAGAGTTCACGGCATTGAAAGAAAACGCAAATGAATTTTCCGCTACTGAGATTGAGAATAAATGCTTTATGCTGGTTGGGAAAAAGAAAGCTAATTTCTCCCGCAAAACGGAAAAATTTTCGAAAGTTATTATTCCCGAAAGCGTTCCCGTCATCCCCAACCCATATGGGGATCTTTTTGATTAATTAAGATTTGAGAGGAAGTAAATATTATGGCGAAACATTGTGTGGTACGTTTGGACAATATGTCTGGTACAACTGATGGCACTCTGCTCCGCAGTGTGCGTTTTAACAACGGCTCTACCGATGCCGATATTGATAACGGTATGATTGTTAAGCTCGATTCGTTGCTTCCCAACGAACGTGAACTTTGGAAGGCGCTGACTCCTGAAGCCGCTACCCCCATTGAGGAGGTTGCTCTTGTGGCCACCCCCGAAGTAATGGCAGATGAGCGTCTGCGCAATTTGACTGATTTTTATAACACTGCCGGTTCCAATGCCCGTGCATACAAGTTGCATGCCGGCGACATTTTTTCTGTTACGACTGATGCCATCGATGGCACTGCCACTGTTGGGCACTTTGTCGAGCTGCAGGCCAATACGAAACTGAAGGCTGTTGAGAGTGCAACGGGTGGCTCCACGATTGTCGGTAAGGTAATTCAGCTGGAAACTGTCGGTTCGCTTAATTACGCCGTCATTGAAGTGCGTCCCGGCAAAGGTGCCGCAGGCTAATAGCACTTTAAAGTCTGTTTAAACGAATAGTAATTACCAATCCCGCCAAATTACGGCGGGATTTTTGCGAAGGAGATGTAACAACAATGGCAGATATGAAAGCTATTGCTACACTTGCCTATGATTTGTATTACGGCAAGGTCGCCAAGGATTTTACGAATGGCAAGGATCCGGAGAAGCAGCTGCGCGAAGCGCTGATTGAGGCCAACGGTGGCAGCAGCAAAATCACCGCTCGATCTTTGCGAGATCACGGCCGAGAACTTTTCGCCATGATTGAGGTGGCTGTCGAGCCCATTCTTCGAGAGGGATTCGAAGGCGACGAATTTTTCAACGATTTTGTTGAGTATGTAAACACCGCTGAGGGCGATCAGAATCTGTTCACGGCAGAAGACAATACTACTTTTATCGTTTCTGACATGTCTAAGGGGATTCAGACTCCGCGCCGTCAGCGCATTGGCGAGAAGACGGAAGTGACCGTTCCGACATCCGTGAAAGGCATTCGCATTTATGAGGAAGCCACTCGTCTGCTGGCTGGTCGCAGTGACTGGAATACCTTTGTCCAGAAACTGATGAAGGCGGTGAAAGACAACCGCTATGAAATGATTTATACCGCGTTCAGTGGCCTGAGCGCTTCTACACCTGGCCTTGACACTACCTATGTGGTGTCCGGTACTTATGAGGAAGAGAAGCTTCTTGGGCTGGTGGCACACGTTGAGGCAGCCACGGGTATGACCGCACGTATTATTGGCACCAAACCTGCCTTGCGTAAGGTAACGAGTGCTGTAATGTCTGATGCGGCAAAAGACAGCTATTATAACGTTGGCCACTTCGGTCGTGTGGCCGGCGTTGATATGGTCGCTGTCGTAAATCACCATAAGGTTGGCTCTACTGAGTTTATCATTCCCGATAATAAGCTCTATGTTGTGGCAGCAAACGATAAGTTCATTAAGTTTGTTACAACTGGCGAGAGCTACATCGGAACCAAGGATATGACCGAGAACGCAGACATGTCTCAGGAATACGTATATCTTGAGGATACGGGTTGTGCAGTCATGATGGGTGCAAAGATGGGTATTTACACCATTTCTGGCTGATAAGACGTGTATGGGGACGGCGCTGTGCTGTCCCCTATTTTTTTACAAAGGAGAGTTAATATTGCCACCGAGAACTAAGACTGAAAACAAACAGAAAAATCCAGAAGTCGATGTTATTAAAGCCACTGCATCCACTCCAACAAAAATCACGGCTGTTAAGCCTAAGATTAAAAAAATGTCTCCAGATGAGCTTGTTGAGGTAAAAAGTAATTTTTACGGCACGCTCTTTTATAAATCGAAGGTCACTGGCTTTGAATGTGAGTGGAGTAATTGTGGGGATGTAAATCTTCTCACTATTGCTGAACTCCAGAATATGCGTAATGGGCAGCGTGATTTCTTCTCTGAGAACTGGGTAATGCTTGTTGGCGACAACGCAGAACAGGCTCTCGATTGGCTCCAAATCCGCAAATATTATAGCGATATCGTTGAGCTCGATGATCTGGATGAGGTGTTTACGTGGTCGCCTGAAAAGATTGAGACTGTCGTAACTAAAATTGCACGCGGGGCAAAAGACAGCATTGCAATGCGCGCTTATGATCTTATTGAATCTGGAAGTCTTGATAGCATCAAAACGATCAAGGCAATTGAGGCTGCTACCGGCTATGTTTTGATGGAGAAATAAGGAGGGCTCGTATGACTCCTTATAAAGCTTTTATTGATACATTCCTAGACAAGATATCGGATTACAAGCTTCTAAACTACGAAGATTATTTAGTTGATGAACTTGCCGTTGGGTATATGAAACGTGTATGCACGAAATTTGACAAAATATGCCAAGCTGATTTGAGCCAACAAGATGATAACGAATACGCCTTTTTGTCCGACGAAATAGATGATGAAATCATAGATATTGTGACTGACGGGATGGTTGTTGAATGGCTGCGCCAATACGTAAATAATTCTGACAACCTTGAAAACATTCTGAATACAAAAGACTTTACGATGTACAGTTCTAAAAATCTTTTGGCCGAGATTAAATCACTATATCAAGATGAGCAGAAAGCATTTACGAATTCGATGCGAGAATATTCTTACAATCACGGGGATCTTTCAAACTTACATCTGTAGTGAGGTGACGTGAGCAAAATGATTGATTACCGTATGCGGCTTGAAGCTATGGGTAAAACGAAGCGCGATAGGATTATTCATAACGCCAAACGAATGACACAAAAATTCGCAATTCACAATCCTGCCTATAAAAGTGTGACGATTGATGGTACTGACGATAATTTGATAATCATATCGACTCAAACTGTGTCTACGAAAACAATTGAAGCTCTTCCCTCTCGTGATTTTAAAATAGGCTCAATTGTATTTTGGAATGGTTCACACTGGCTTATCACCAAACGTGATGCAGAAAGTGACATCACTGTGCGTGGCGAGATTGAACAGTGCAATCGGCAGATCCGTTGGCAAAATCCAAGCACTAAAGAAATCCATGAGCGATGGTGTGTAGTTGATAAGCCATATTTTAGCAATCTTGAATCGAATGCAACAAGTACAGAATCAAAGCGCGAGTTTAAAATACAGCTTCCATATGATAATGAGAGTGCGTTGCTCGATGTCGATAAACGTTTTATGCTTGAAATTATAGGAAAGACGCCCCGTACATATCGATTAACGTCCGTTGACAGTATGACGGAGCGATACGACTACAATGGAGAAGCTAGTGGTTTTCTTGTAATTAATGTAGAACAAGACGCTTATAATCCCCAAACCGACAACTCTGAACTTATGATTTGCGATTATGTCACTGATAATTCTACTTCGGCTCCGGCAGAGAGGGAAATTTTTTATACGGGAACAAAAGAGATCAAGGCCGGCGGACCACACAAAAAATTTGTTGCTACATTGAATGAAGTTAAAGATCCAACCGTAACATGGTCGATTGATATGGATGACAATCTGAAACAGTACAAAGAGTTGATTTCAGTTAACACGTCCGGCGGTGAACTGCTTATAAAAACTCCCAACAACACTTCATTGTACTATGGTGTCATTCGAATTACGGCAACATTTACTGATGGATTCATCGCAAAACTTGATACCAGCATTGTTCCTTTAGTGTAGGTGATATTATGGCATACGGCAAAGAAATAGTAACCTACAAAAATCAGATTGCCTCTACAATTTTAAATGACAATGAAATCGTGTCGATGATTACAGAAATAATTCCGCCAGAGAAACCCGTAGAGGATTTGCTATATACATATATTTTCCCGTTTGATTATATTCCTGATGCTATCCAAGAAGTCGGTTGTTATATCTGCTATGAAATAGAGGTCCCAAAGGTTTCAACAGTAAACTATTTTTTCAAAGATGTTATTATAACGTTCAGAATTATATGCCATCAAGCTGCAATGAAAACTTCATACGGAGCAACCAGAATTGATTATTTAGCTCACTTGATTGAGCTGCTGTTCAACGGTAATACGGAATATGGTTTTAACAATCTAGAACTTGTCTCAAGCGTACCTGGGCATATTTCTCAGATGCATCGGTGCAGGACTGTCCGATTCGCCACGAAGGACAGTAACCGATTGCCCGATACTTGCAGCGAAGAGGATGAATTTGATGGTTGAGATTGATAGGCTTTATTTGGAAAGCGGATTGCCATATAAACTTAATTCGACAGTATCAGTACGCCACCCACTACTACGAGACATATTGGGATTAGGAAGAAACGGAGAGTCGATTTATTGGGAATATGTCGGTAGAATCCTAGCTGATCCATATCAAAATATGGTTTGGTTAGATGATAATGGCATCGACTACGAAGATGTGGACTGCTTCGATGTGTTTTGCTTGCAATGGAAATATTTAAGCAATATATACTCTCAAAACAAAACAGCATTTGATCAAAGTGGGTTCAATCCGCTTATTCCAATTGCAGCTGCACTTGACTTTTTCTTGGGCGAGAATCATGCATATCGGCTAAGCTCATCAGGTAGCAATGACACATACATTGAAGATCCTTTTGTCAATAACTTTTCAATAAATAGAGAAGAATATCTTGCTTTTTCGACATTTGTGCAAAAAATAAACGGCATTTCTTTCGAGGGCAGAATAAAACCAAGAGATAAAACGGCAAAACGCATTCTGATAGAAGATATGCGCGATGAGATTAATCGCAAAAAAAACAAGCCGCAAACTGCAGGAACAGATGAGAGCTCTTCTTTTTTAGGAAATATGGTCGCATCCGTATTGCACGGCGGGAACGGAGCAATAAACACATTCAACTTTACCGGCGCTCCAATCTTTTCAATTGTATCGGCATATAAAGTACTTCACAAAAAAGAAAATATTGATCATATATTAACTGGAGTTTATTCCGGCACTGTGAAAAGTGATGCATTAAAAAACACCAATATGGATTGGGCAACCTAATGCCCTCTCTTCTATTTAATAAGAAAGGAACACAGCTATGAGATATGCATTTAAAAAGGCACGTGCGCTTCGAATCAACAATCTTGAGACCGATGAGCTTGAGGTTAGACTGGTTGACCTGAAAACAGTAACTTGGACGAACGGGCAGGAAACAGTATATGCCGAAGGTACCGATGGTGCTAAACTTGCGGCTTTTGATAATAACAAAATTTCTACGCTTAAGGCGACCAACGGTACTGTCGATACTGGCTACCTGGCGATGGCGGTAGGCGCTGACGAGGAAGTAATTCAGAACGGCTCTGAGATCTCTCTGTGTGAAATTTATAAAGTAACCAATGCTACAAAAATTACACTAAACCATAAAGCCACTGGTGCCGTGGGCGCAGAAATCAAATTTATTTATGCAGTTGATAAGCAGAAAAACAAGATTGACACCTACGATCAGGCTGCTGAAGCGTCAGAAACAGCTTTTGCCTACGCCCCTGACACGAAAGAAATTACTCTCCCCACCGGAAAATTTAAGATTGGTGATCGTGTGATGGTCGAGTATCATCCCAAGTTCAGTGAGTACCGCAAAATTGTAAATGACTCCAATAAATTTTCAAAAAGCGGACGTATCGTTCTGGACGCATGGTTCCATGATATTTGCGACGATGTAGACGTCCCGCTTCAGGTTGTTATGGAGCGTGGTAAAGTCTCTGGCAATTTTGAACTTGCATTTGGTGATCAGGCAGCTGTTATGAACGTTGAAATCGAAGGCATGACTGGCACATGCAGCGATGAGACTCAAGCACTTTGGACGCTCTATGACTATGATATGTCTAAAATTATTGATACCTAATTGATTGGTCGTGATATCAATGGACAGAAAACCTAATCACGTGTGCAAATATTCTAAATGCCATCAGAAGTATTATGCGTGCAATCGATCTCTTGACGGATCAACCCATTGGAAATCAATGTGCTGTTGTCCAGAACACTACCAAAAATATATGCAAGAGGTCTTTGATGCGCGCAATCCAGTTTCTGTTAGCGAAAAGAATAAAAAGCAACGCGGACCCGCACATGATCGCGTCAACACAGATGCGGTACCTGCAAATAATGAATAAGGAAAATAGGGGCGATTTCCTGCCCCTATTTTTTTACAACAACCAATTTCAGTTTCACGAGGTGCTATTACGTCAAACAATAGATCGAAATTTAATGTGTCAGCAGATATTTCTAAACGCACATACAATGGCATCGTATTTGATTCCGTACTCGAAATGAAGTTCTTTAGAGATGTGGTTTTGCCCGGAATGGGAAGCGGCCAATTTGTAAGCTATGAACTACAAAAATCATATGAGTTGCAACCAAAATTCACCTATCAAGGAAAAACAATACGTCCTATTACCTACGTTGCAGATTTTGTTCTTGAACTGCCAGACGGGCATAAATACGTGATTGACACGAAAGGGATGCCGGATTCAACGGCAAAATTAAAAGCTAAACTATTTCATTATAAGTTCCCCAATATAGATTACTATTGGGTTTCTTACAGCAAAATTGATGGTGGCTGGGTGACTTATGAAAAACTCAAGGCCGCAAGAGCAAATCGAAAAAAATTAAAATCCGGAGGAAAATGTTAGTGAGCAAGCAAACTGTTAATACTGTAAGCAAATTTATTGATAGCTGTGATAATAATTCAATTTATGAAATTAATATAGAAGGAACTGATGTAAAAATCAAGTGCAATCTTTCTCTTGAAGAACGCGCTAAGTTTGTAACACTAGCCGCTACATCATGCTTTGATGATGATGGGATGTATCTTCCCGAGCTGGAATTATTCTTCTGGCGTTATGCCATTATAAAGTTTTTTACCAACTTGGAACTTCCTGCGGAGCAACATGATTTGGAAATATTTTTACTCAATTCAGACGCATACTGTGAGATTGAAGATCATATTGAGTGTGCCACTAGAGGAAACTTGGATTTTGCGGTTAGTGAAAAAATCAACTATTTGAAAAGTTATTATTTGTCACAGCTCGCCCCAAATCCATTGCAAGAAATCGCTCATAAAATAAACAACTTTTTGGATTCCTTGCTTGAACTTAACTCGGATGAAAAAATCGCTAACCTCAAACTGATGCTGGAAAAGATGGATACTCTTAACAATAAACGTATCGCAGATACAGTCGCGGTGGAACAACATAGAAATGCTTCTTTATCCACTGTAAAAAACACGCCTAAATCAAATAAAAAGGCAGATGCAGATAATAGACAAATTACTTTTGAAGAAATCCTTGCTTCAAAAAAGTAACTGCTAGTACAAAGTGATGTATTATGGCTTATAAGAAATATTGTGACACATTATATGGTGAGGGCAATGGATTGGACAACGAGCTTCGCAAGCGAGTTGAACTAGCTATGCGTAATGAAGTTTTTAATGAAGCCAAATCGGCGATATCCAACCATATTTCATCTGAAGTCTATGATGTTTATGATCCGGTTCTTTATGAGCGACGATATATTCTTGAAAAAGCCCCCATAAACAAAGATTTATATGATGACGGCGATATAACGCTGAACGTTTTTTCGAGTGCTGAGCCGGCTCCATCTGTGCGCAATGTACCATATAATGGCCCAAAAGGAACCTTTGCACAGTGGATAAACGATGGATCTGTTAACAACATTTTCAATGACACACACTATGTGTGGGAAGACGAACGACCTTTTTATAAAAGAGCTGTTGAAGAGCTTGAGGCAACTGAAAGTTATAAACAAGCTCTGGCTGACGGTTTGCTCAGACGGGGTGTCAATATCACGTAACAGCTAGCCGTAAGAAAACGCTCTTCTTTTTGTGGAGCTGTTGGCCCTGTAATGTGTATTATTCAAAACATAAGCCAGTCACGGAATGCACCATGGCTGGCTTTCACTTTTATGCGGGTGCCACCCGCACTATTTTGAGGGGTGAGGCTCAATGCTGGAAAACAAAAGTTTTTTTCGTGGAGGACAATATGGAAAATTGCCCTCAACATGAAGCACTTGAATTCAGAGTTAAGCAAGCAGAAAAGAAAATTGAACTAATTGATCATCAGCTCACCAACTTAGACAAAAATGAAGCGGTTTTTAATCAACGCATCGCAGATGCTTTGGAAAATTTGTCTGCTTTGCCAAACGCCATTGATCGTTTAAACAAATCGACTACAGAAATGAAATTTAGCATGGAAAAAATGCAAAACGAACTTACCAAAAACACTCAAAAAGTAGATCGGCTTGAAAACAAATTGGAAGCAATAGAAGAAAAAGGTAAGTTTGATATTTGGGGATGGATAAAGTCGAACTGGCTTTTAATTGGAACGTCGCTACTGGTGATCGTTGCAGTAATTGGTGAACTAATCAAGAACATTATTAGGTAAACAGGGTCCGCTCCCCTGTTTTTTGTATTGATAGAGGTGATAGTGTGGCAGACGAACTGGGTATAAAGCTTAAAGCAAGTCTTGGCGATTATAGAGAACTAATTAAGGGGATCTCAAATCTCGAAAAGGAAATAAAACCTATAAAAATCAAATTGGATTTGGGAAATGCCAGAGAACTTGTTGACATATTAAAAAAAGCAACTAATCTAATGCAAGGAACCGGTTCCAGTTCCGCACATGCTTCTGTTGTCCAAACTATCAACTCAAACGACATTTCCCAGTCAATAAATCTACTAACGAGATATTCTGTTCTGTTGGAGAAGATCAAATCGGCAAAATATGATGGCACTGGATTTGATTTTGGAAAATTAAATTTATCTGAACTGGAAAAATACGCCTCTTTACTGAAATCCGCACTCTCAAACGGCGAAATTTCTAGAGATGAATTAAATAAATTCAAAATTGACCTTATATCTGCCGAGGGTGTAATCAGACAATTTGACGTAGAACTGGCCAACATGCGTGGCGACGAGAAATTTGCAAAAGATATTCAAAATGCAACAGTGCAGCTTCAGAACTTGCAGAATCAGATGCTTTCTTATTTGAAGAACACGCCCAATCTGTCGGCTTCTACGCGCAATGCTATTCAAAGCAGATATGATAACATCACACAAATAATAAACAGCGGGACAGCAACTGATAAAAACGTTTTGGACGCACGTGACTTTTTCAGTGCAATACAGCGTGATGCGAAAATAGCTGGTGAAGAGGTTGAATCCTTCGGTGGTAAAATTCGCAGACTGTTTAGAGAGCATTTCAATACAGCAGTCGCGATGGCGGGCGTACATCTTCTTCAAACTGCTATGCGTGAATTATGGCAGAATGTCAAAGATGTAGATGCTGCGATGACCGAATTGAAAAAGGTCACTGATCTTTCTGACTCTAGCGCTTTGGAGTTCATGGATAAAGCTGCCGTCAAAGCAAAAGAGCTTGGCGCAAGCATGAGCGGATATATCAATTCTATTGCAGACTGGAGCCGCCTCGGATATAAACTTGACGATGCGGAAATGCTTGCCGATGCGAGTCAGCTTTATTTGAATGTAGGCGATGATGTAGATGACATAAACGAATCCACATCTACACTTATCAGTACGGTTCGCGCCTTTAAGCTGGAAGCAAGCGATGCGGCGGGCGTGGTTGACAAACTGAATGAAGTTTCTAACAATTACGCCACAAGTGCGGGAGATATTGGTGCAGCGCTTGCACGTTCCAGTGCGGCGTTGTTTGCGGGTGGAAACAGTCTTGAAGAAAGTATTGCGCTGATTACAGCGGCACAAAGTACTATTCAAGACGCCGAAAAAGTGGGTGGACATATGCGCCCCACTGCTTAGTAATAAGCAGATGAAAAAATAGCTATATCGGTTAAACCCCAGGAATGGGCAAGACCGAGGTAAGACTTTGCGAATAGGCTACAGTTAGTTTCCTAACGACTGAACTGGAGCTCGTTCATAAAGAAACCGTAGAGACTGTAATATTTTTCGCGGTAACGCGAAAGGTTTCGCTATTCCCCCTAAAGTTGGGGTGAAGATACAGTCCGATCTCACAATATAATCCTGATTTTTGAAATGTGAGAGCATGGCCGAAAGACCATGCCGCCGCTTCCACAGCGGTCAGTAGCCATGGCGGCGAAAGTAACAGAATGACAGCCTTAAAAACAATTTCCATGTACCTGCGCTCCACCAAGACAGAGCTGGAAGCTGCCGGTGAATCGACAGAAGGTATGGCCGATTCAATATCGAAGTTGCGTGAAGAACTTCTTGCTCTGACGCATGGGAAAGTTGACATTCAACTGGATGAGGACAGTTATAAATCCACATATGATATTCTGAAGGAAATGGCCGGCGCATGGCAGGATATGACCGACATGGAGCGTGCTGCTGCCACGGAACTCATGGGTGGTAAGCGAAACAGCAACGTAATAAGTGCCCTGATTTCAGACTTCAGCATCGCAGAAAACTCTTTGCAAACGGCGCTGAACAGCACGGGGAGCGCTGCAAAAGAAAACGAGAAATACCTTGATAGCATCGCAGGTAAACTCTCGCAGTTTGAAGCACAATTCGAATCTCTTTCTACATCTGTAGTAGATAGCGGTCTTCCAAAGTTCTTTATTGAATTAGGAACCAACGTACTATCTGCAACAGAAGGGATTATTAACTTCATTGACGTATTTCCCGCGTTAATGGGGTTACTTAGTGGTGGGCTATCTCTCACTGGGCAAAAGGCCGGTAAAAGTAATATGCCCTCTTACGCCAGTTGTGATTTAATTGCGGCGTAGGATGCAACCTTTTGTTTCGTATAGGACTCAAATTGCTGGGATGGGCTAAAGATCATCTGCTACAATAGCGCAGAAATGACGCTATGAACGAGCCGAAAGGCGGAAACAAGTGATGATATTCGTATATGCTGAGATAAAAGCATACATATAAAACGTATGTGCTAAGTACGATAGATAAAATGTCCTATCAGCAGCCACATATCCAAAGGCCGCAAGTTTCCGGAGTGTGTGGCCGGAGCGGAAACTGGATTTATGGTTCAACGACTGGAAGAGTCGGGTGTCACAACGCCATGAAGTACAGTCTGAACATCCGGAGAAAAACCGGAGTGGTCATAAAAAGTTTAACAAAAAAGCACAAAAGCACCCACGATAAATGTGAAGTGTGGGTGGTCTTTTTGCTATTGCATTGGCAAACATTTTTCTTTTACTTTTTCAGCATTCTTGGATGTTCTTAGCTTTTGGGGGACCACAAACCACATTCTTGCAGTTTGTCCCAGTTTGCAGATAATACCAATACAGAATTATTGAAATCAACGCGCCTACGTTTTTTGCAGATGAGATCGCTATCCAGCATTTGATTTAACGCTTGGATTATAATTGCCTCAGAAATCTCATTCCGCTGTGAAACATATCTTACAGTATTCATGAACGTTACAATGACTTCCGGATGTTTTGCTGCCCAGTCCAAACGCTCAATAATCATTGGATAATATACAGAAGGCTTAATATCCTCTGTCGGAACAGAATAATGCTCTAGTGCTGCATCACATAACTGTTTTGAGCAGCATCCCTTAACACCATATTGGATAACCTTTTTCTCACATTTGTTGCGAAGGAATTTGACGACGCTTTGAAAGTGGCCATCCCCAGTGAACAAAACAAAGTATTTGACATCTGGATACTCCATTGCCTTGCGGTAAATATAATCGAGCATCACAAAATCCGACATGTCCTTTTTGTTTTTTCCCGCAAAATTGCCAGTCTCGATAATAGAATCACTTACTGTACGAATGTGCCCAGGTTCATCTTTAAGTACAGGTATGCCCGTAAAATCGGCAAAAAAGAATGCTTCTTCTACTTGAAATCGAGTGCAAATGCTATCATACCATTCCTTTATATTGGGCTTGAGCCCAAACAAATTTTTGTAGCCAAAAAACCAATGTTCGTAATCGACAAAAACTAAAGCTCTTTCTTTTTGTGGTTTTCTAAATCGATTCAGTATACGCTCTCCAATATTAGAAATATCCATATCTTCTCCCCTTTTTTTTACATATTCAAGCCTATTTAGTATAGCACTGATAAAGAATCTACTCAATGGCTTTGTATCCAGCCGGATTATTTCAGGCAAAGAGACAAGTTGATCTGTCATTTGGAAGATTCTAACCAATACGCAACCGTACACTCGGCTCATCACTCGCCATCTCTAGTGGTATTATTCGGGTCTAAACTCCTTGTTCAATTATATATTTCATCATCTTCTGGATATTCATCATTAATAAAGCTCTCCTCGCTTAAAAACTCGTCTTCGCTGAGGCCGCCATTTTCTTTAAAGATGTCATCAAAGGCTTGCTTGTAGTGGATATACCCATCTAATCCATCGCCAAAGTACCCATAGTCTTTTGACATAACACACATCCCCCTACTTGCGCTTATTCCAACTCATTTCAATCGCTCAACAAGCGCTACTATTATTGGTGCTTTTATAATACCACAAAATCAACAAAATGACCACATTATAGAGATCACACACTATCTATAGTGAACATTATTGATATTCACGCTGTTTGATTTTGATGTAGAACAGGCAAAAAATGGTATTTTAGACTTTGGAGAATCGATTAACTTTCTTGGCAAATCTCTAAGTTCTATAAAAGATGATTTCGCTGGGAACGGTTTCTCTGGATTTGTAAATGGGCTAAAAACACTATTTGTATCTCAAAGTAAAAGGGATGCGTCACTCCATCTTGAAACAGACATAAAAGCTTTATCTGAATATGTTGATGCGGTACAAAACGGCACTAATGCTGGCAAGGCGTTTGACGACACTATGAAAAACGCCTCAACAACTGCGATAAACTATGCCAGATCAACCGATGCATCCAAAGTAAGCGTTCAAGAATTTACAGCAATGCAAAAGGCAGCAACGCTAAGCACTATCGGTTTGAAAGCAGCTACTGTTGCACTGAACATGGCTATTTCAATGGGAATTGGGGTTGCCATCAATTTTGCAATCAGCGCCCTGGATGATTACATCCATCGCCATGAACGTCTTATTGAAGCTGCAGAAAAAGAGGCCAGCGAGTACAATTCGCTTAGCAGTGAATTGAAGTCTTTGGATGACCAAATGGAAAGCAACTCCGATCGGATTAAGGAATTGCAAAGTTTGGGAACATTGACGTTTGTTGAACAGGAAGAGCTTGATAATTTACAGGAAGCAAATGAAAAACTCGAAACGCAGCTTAACTTAAAAAATGCATTAGCCAATATTGAATATGGTGAAGCGCGCGACGCTGCAATTAAAGTAATTGATGATAAAAGCGAAGTTGTTCAAGAATTTGATTCTAACGGGCTTTATATTGGTAGTTACGATGCTACGCGTTCTGAAAAAATCAAAGCTAATGTCTCTGATTTGGACCATATTGATTCCGAGATTCAAAGGTATCTTTCCGAATATGCAGAAGCTTTGAAAGCCAATTTTATTGGTGACTTTGAGTTCTCAACCAAAGAAGATTATGAAGAACAAATCGCAAATTTACGCGAGGGCAGGCAACTTGTTTTAGACGAAACTCTTAGGCTACAAGCAGCGCTGCAGGAACAAGCGGATGTTCTTATCGGAGATGACGATGACAGTCGTAAATACCGAAATGAAGTAAAACAGAGCAGCCTCCTAGTAGATGACTATCTTGGGAATGGCGCGACCCAGAAAACAAATGACTTCAACTCTGTCTTCGACAACAACCAATTTGTTAAAGAGAAAGAGCAACTAGAGGATCTTGCCAGACAGGGAAAACTTACTGCGGATGTATTCGATAATACCAATGCATATGATTCCTTAGTAGATGCACTTGAAGTTCTTGGCATCTCAATTGAAGATATCGTCAATCAGTTCAATGCTTTGGCTGAATCTGAAGCCGGAGCTCAAGAATCATTTGATCCTGATAAATTCGAAAGTCTCAATTCAGAGTTTGGCAATCAGATTTCAAATGTTGACGCATTGTATAACGGCTATCAAACGCTTACAGCGGCGATGGATGAATACAATACGTACGGTTATATGACGGCAGAAACACTGAGTTCTCTTGCCAGTTCTGGAATGATTCAGTATTTAGAGGCTACGGCAAATGGCCTATCAATCAATACTGACGCGTTGCTGCAAAATGCTGAAGCTGCCAAGGTATCAGCAATTAACGCTCTTCAAAATTCTGTTGCTCAACAATTGGTAGCGCTTGCGGCTGGTGACGTAGCCATTGCTGCTCCGGGTGCCGGTGACGCTATCGTGGCAGCTGGCGAAATGGCCGCTGCATCTGCAGCTGGATTTAAAACGGCTTCTGCGGCTGCGGCCGAAACAACAATTTTTCTTGAAGGCGTTCGAGACGCACAAGCCGGAAATGCTGTTGACCCTGACGCTTATCGTGATCGTGCAGATCAATTGATCGCCAACGCTCAGGCTGTTGCCAACTCTATCGCTAAAATAGATATTGCGTCTGCTGGATATCAAAAAGCTATGGCGGGCAATGCCAAATCTACCGGCTCGGCTAAAAGCGCAGCGGATGAATATGTAGAGTCGCTAAAAAAAGAGAAAGAGGCTTTACAGGATGTAAAGAATGAGCTAGACGATCAAAAAGATGCCTATGATTCTGTTATCCGCGCTGTCCAGAAAGCACTAGACAAGGAAATCGAAGCTCTTGAAAAGCAAAAAGATGCTTTATCGGATCCTGATATTGAAGGTTCGTACGGCAACCGTATCAACTTCATCCAGATGGAGATTGATGCGCTCAACGATTTAAGGGATGCTAAAGAGCGCGAAATAGCCGTAGAAAAAGCCAAGGCCGAACTTGAACGGTTGAAGGACCAGAAAACGCTACGTGTATACATGGAAGGCGAAGGCTTTGTCTGGCGCACTGATGAATCTGCCATTCGTGATGCACAGGAAGCCCTTGATAAGGCCGAACTGGATAAACAAATTTCTGATCTTGAGGATGCCAAAGAAAAGCTTGAAGATATGCTTGAACATGAGGAAGAAGCTCTTGACAAAAACATTGAAAAGCTTCAAGAATATAAAGATAAATGGGGCGAAATCGCCGATGCTTATCAAGACGAGCAAGATAGGCTTATGGCCGCTCAGGTGCTTGGGCAAAACTGGGAAGCTGAAATTCTGAATGGCCGAATTGAGACGCTCACTTCTTTTCGCGACAAATATATTTCAATCATGGCTGAAATCGCAGCAAAGGTTGAAGAAATCGAAGCCTTGGAGCGCCGTATTAAAGAGGCGCAAAACAGCATCGGCTCTTCTGGTGGAAACTCTGGCGGTGGCGGCAGTGGGGCTACAAATGCGTCTTTACCACGGTATCGCGTCGTAAACACTAGGTATGGAACAGTTTCCCGTTCCGGATTTACCACACAATCTGCGGCCCAAGAATATATTAAAACTCTGGGCGCATCACAAGGATTTTTCCGCATTGAGAAATATGCCAACGGCACTATGTTCTCCCCTACGACGCTTGCTTATGTGGATGATGGAATTGGCAGAAACGCCGGCAGTGAGCTGATTGTGCGAGCGCCTAAGCATGGAAGGCTTACATCTCTTGAACTTGGTTCAGGCGTTATCCCCGCGCAGGCAACAAAAAATCTAATCGCGATGGCCAAGTCTCCTCAAACAATGCTGCAAGAACAGTTCAAGAATTTGTTTAACAATCAGATGTTGGCAGCTAATTCAGTTGGTACAAACAAAATCTTCGAATTCAAATTTGGAGATATTATCATGCATGGCGTGAACGATACAATGTCGTTCGCTAAAATACTCACCCGTGAGTTCCCCGCTATCTTGAAGCAGGAGCTAGGGCGGTGATTGGTGTTGTATTGCGAATTGCGATTTTTCAATCCGTTTCCCTGTATAGAAGCAGCCTCGCAAAACTCATAGTGACTGCCTCAACGCCAGCTCAACAATTTTCCTGTCAACGCTTTAGCACAAAGATTAAAAACATCCTAGGTGGGCACAATATTTCCAGTTATATGCCATTCTTAAGGGCTAAAAAAGGGAAAAAGCCGAAAAAAACAGCTAAAAAGTTTTTAATTCAGGCTATTTACTTGAACCGGCCTGAAGATTTTGTTACAATAGATGTGCAACAGTACAATTTAATGTACTATGTGCATATGATTGCATGAGGTACGGACATTTTGGGTAAATGAGAGGTAATTTAATGGATAATACAAAACATAGTGTCTATTCTCCAAATGCAATTAAAATCGAGGTTACTGAACATTATTTCAATGTCGGATTCGCCCACGTTGATGATCAGAGAAAAGTGACTGACGAGGTACATTTGTCGATAGAGCCAACAGATGCATTGTTTTTTGCCGAACAAATATTAAATGCCTTTAAGGAGCATCAAAAAAAATACATTGAAAACTCAAAGACACAGCCAGATTTGGGAGATGAAAAAGATGCAATCAACCCAGACTAGCAAGCAGGCAAACGGATATAAAATCGCACCCGTAAATAGCACTGCTGACGGACTCAAGTTGCTTGAACAATTGCAAAAGACAAAAACAGAATCAGAATTTTTGGAATGTATGAAAGAATTGTATTGTACTGCTGTACGACACGAGCAACTGGATGAAAGTGGTTTTATCTCAGAAAAGCAAAGAGCCCAAATGACGGGCTGGTTAAAAAATTCTGATGAAGATAACACCATCGATGAACTTGAGCGTTGTGTTGACAATCTAAACAAACTTTTGGTGGAGTCGCATCCCAACCTTGAAAAAGGATTCACGAGCGAAGAGTACAAGCTGTTTTTTCAACTACTCACTTTGTCTGATAACTATTTGAGAGTAGGACTTTCGCGTCAAAACCAAACACCTACGTATTTGATTGTAGCTAAGGAAGAAGACTACAAAGAATATCGAAAAGCAATTCGGTTGATTAATGCTTTTTACTCGAAAAACAAATATGAAGTGCATGTCCTATATGCTACATCAGAGATGGTGAGCAATGAAGACTTACATTCTCCTGTACTTTTCCTTAGTTGTGATATCTTTCATTAGCTATTTTAAATTACAAGGTACAAAGGAATATTCGAACGATGCCTAGTTGTGATGAACACAAGTTAAAAATGGAACACAATAAAGAGTTTCTCAGTATCTGCCGTGCGAATAACCCCAAAGATCATAAAGGTGTATACTACTATGACTGGGAAATTGTTGTGGAGTTTTATGCATGTGTTCATTTAGTTGAAGCTGTATTAAAAAAGAAGTTTGACATTGATAGTGTAGATCACAGCAAACGACGCGAATTCATGGAAAAAAATAAAGATATTTTCACCGATGATGTAATGGAAAGCTATACAGCTCTATTAGAGTATTCACATCAAGCTCGTTACAAGCCTCTAACCTATAGCACAAAAAAGAAGGCCTATGATGCGCAATTATGCATGGATGCATTGGAAGCTAATTTGTGTAAATACTTAAAGTGAAATCCTCAGATAAATTATCAAAAGAGTCACGCAAATGTGTGGCTCTTTTTTTGATGCACATACTCCAAAATCACCTTAAATATGGTATACTCATATTGAGGTGATTTAAAAGTGGATAACAGAACGAAGCATCATGATGATACCAATAGCAATATTTCTAAAACCAGTTCAAGGTTAACTTTTACACGTACTGTAAATAAACCAGATACCTCTAAGGCGGTCAATGCCAATATTGTTAAGAGCAAAGAAAAACAAACATCATCAAAAACGGAGTAGCAAAATGCCATCGTTAGAAATCTTCCATTCAATCCCAGAAATACTATCTTATTTTTTTCCAGGGTTTGTTTCTATTTCTATTTTCTTATTTTTAAGCTCAAACGAACTGGAATATAGCCATATAAACGTTTATAGTATTTGCATTAGCTATGCAATAAAAGTTTTAATTGATTCTATTTTATACAAGTTCAACTTAATTTACACTACTGGTTTGATCTATGTTATATATTTATGCTTTGGCGTTGTATCCGGCTATATTGTGTACTGTATATACAGGAATCCAAAGATAAAAAAAGCATTGTCAATGTTTGCAAACAAATCACAAAACAATAATATATGGAATGATATTATTGATCATAAATTTGGCACCAGCCTTATATTGTATCCATCGTTCAATAACGACTCGTACATTGTTGGCACTTTAGTAGAATACGAAGAAAACGGAACAGAATCTTGGTTTGCACTACAGGACTATTATGTATATGAAAATGGAAATAAAAGAGCATCTTCTGATGATTATTCATATCCGGCAATAATCGCGGTGCAGCTTTCTCATATAGATCATGTAGAAATTCTGTATCCAAGTGAAAATTCAGAAGTCGTTATGACTTATAACCTTCAAACAAGCAGCAAAGTAGCCGAATAAATCGTTTAACAGTAGCCATTTGCCTGTTGCTTTTGATAAAACAATAAGATTTATGGAAAGAGTCACACTAGCATGTGACTCTTTTTTATTACAAAGGAGGCATGTCTTATGACTCCTTCTGAACATGATGAACTACAAAAGGCATTACGCGTACTCGCAGAGCGCATTGTGAAAACATGCCGCGAGGAAATTGAGAAAGCTCATTTTGATAAAACATATACAGCTAAAATTGTTGGAGTCAAATCCAACAATCAATATGTTGTCGAATATAACGGAAAACAGCTTACTGTAAAAGGACAGCCCAGCGCACGTTTTAATCTTGGAGATTACGTGCGTATTTTGTCGCCGCAAAATAACATCAAAAATACTATTATCATTCCTAAAACCGGAAGTTCTGGAGACCCGTCAGAGGGCGGCAATTCCCATACACATTCAAATCTTGATGTATTGCATCAGCTTACTCAAAAAATGATTGATAATATGGGAGATCTGAAAGCGTTGGCCTTTAAAAGCAACGTCGATTTTTCTGATCTCACTGCTGAGTTATTGGCTGAAATAAACAAAATTTCAAGTAAAGCCAATCTCACTGATATCGTTCAAACTGATTGGGCAGAGGCAAACAGCTCATCAAAGGCATTCTTAAAGAACAAGCCATCTTCCCTACCTGCAAGTGATGTATATTCGTGGGCGAAGCAACCTAACAAGCCAACTTACACAGCTAGTGAAGTTGGCGCATTACCTGCCGATACAGAGTTGCATACTCACTCTAACAAGTCTGTTCTTGATAAAATAACGCAAACACTGATTGGTGCATGGAATAGTGCCGCGTCCCATGTAAGCGATGCTGTAAAACACATCACTTCTGCCGAAAGGACATTGTGGAACTCAGTAAAAGATAAAGCAAACACATCAGATGTACTCACCAAAACGAACACGACACAATATTCCCCTACTTCAAATTATCATCCTGCTACAAAGAAGTATGTCGATGATTACGTCCAAGACCATTCGCCTGGAGATATGCTCAAAAGCATATATGATACTAATAATGATGGTATTGTAGATAAGGCGGCGCATTCCAATAACGCAGACCGAATTAGCGGCAAAGAAGTAAATGACTCTTTGGATACAGGCGTTATTTGGACGGCAGATCGTATCAAAGCCGAGTTGGAGCAAAATCTTCCGATACAGCTTCTACAATGGTCTGGTACTGTTACGTCCAACCAAGTGATTGATTTTGGCATTCCGACTTCAGAAGGATATAAAACAAATTCACTGGAAGTATTGATGCGATTGGATGACGGGAAATTAACAAAAGCGATCCACGCAATAGATTATGGATATACATATAGAGATACGTCACACATTGAAATAAGATTTTTCAATGCTGGTACATACACTGTCAATTATGGCTATTGTGCGTTAGGCACTTTAACAACAACAAGAATTGATTCATCAGAACCAGTAAACTTAAACGCCAACGATATTTGGCTTGAAGTACTGAGCTAAAGATTGGAGGCCCGTATGAGCTATTTTAAAATTAAACGAGACAGTAATGCTCCAGTAGAGCTTGGTGTATTAGTCGAAAACGTCGAGGGACTTGATGAAAGGCTTGCTCTAAAGGTTGATAAGGCTGAAGGTAAGGGGCTTTCTACAAACGATTATACAACAACTGAGAAAAATAACGTTGCAAGCAACACTGCAGCGCGGCACTCTCATGGAAACAAATCTGTAATTGACAAAATTACACAGGCGCTATTGGACAATTGGAATGCAGCATTTTCTCATATCTCGGATGCTGTAAAGCATATCACTGCCTCTGAGCGCACTTTATGGAACACTGTATCTTCAAAGGCCAATAAGTCCGATGTGCTTACTAAAACAAACACTACAGAATACACGCCTACATCAGATTATAACCCCTCTACAAAGAAGTATGTCGATGACGCAATTGCCGACAAGGGTGTAGGAAATATGCTTAAAAGCGTTTACGACATAAATGATAATGGTGTCGTAGACAACGCAGAAAAGGTAAACGGACTCACTGTTCTTACCGCTGTGCCAGCAAACGCTAAATTTACGGATACTATTTATACGCATCCAACATCCTCTGGCAATAAACATATTCCTTCCGGTGGCGCAAGCGGTCAGATATTAAAATGGAGTGCAGACGGAACAGCCGTATGGGGTTCGGAAAAAGTTTACACACACCCTAATAGCGGTGTTACTGCCGGCACATACAAAAGCGTGACCGTAAACGATCAGGGCCATGTTACTGCTGGTTCCAATCCTACGACACTGGCGGGTTATGGAATTACTGATGCTGCATCAAAAACTCATTCTCATACCAAAAGTCAAATTACTGACTTTCCTACCTCTTTACCGGCCAATGGCGGCAATGCAGACACTGTAGATAAAGTACATGTAAATGATTCGGGTTCCGGTAACGTCCTTTGGACAGCTTCTCGAATACAAGAAGAGCTTCAGTCAAATCTTCCTACTGGTGTTGTTCACTGGACCGGAACCGTGACTGCGGGTAAGGAAATCGAAATTGTAATTCCTCATACAGATGATTTCAAAACATGCTCTGTGGAGATTTTGGCGCAAAGAAATAGTATATGGGAAAAAGCAATTCATGGTATTGATTATAACTACGCAATTGTAGATGCGACACATATTTCTGTTATCTTTCTGATTGCAGGAACATTCATTGCCAATTATGCGTTCTGTGCGCAAGGGCATGTACAGTTAATCGAAGTCAGCAATAGCGAACCCGCATCACTTACGAGTGGAGATTTCTGGTACGAGGTTCTGTCGTAAGAGGGGTGAGTTGATATTGGCAAATAAATTTAAGCGGTTTAATAAAACAAACGAAGAAATCATTGTAAAAAGCGAGAATGTCGAAGGCCTCTCTTCTCTTCTGTCCAATAAAGTGTCTGTCGTAACCGGCAAACAATTATCTACAAATGATTTTACCAACACAGACAAGTCGAATGTTTCCGCTAACACATCTGCACGCCATACACATTCCAATAAAGGCATAATCGATGAAATCACTCAAGCTTTTATTAACAACTGGACTGCAGCATACACTCATATATCTGACACAGTAAAACACATCACGGCAGCGGAACGAACAAAGTGGAATGGAGCTGCTACAAGTCAACACACACATTCAAATAAAAGTGTATTAGATGGAATAACGTCCACGTTGGTATCCAATTGGAATTCTGCATATACACATATTTCTGACGCTATTAAGCATATAACGGCAACCGAACGAACAAACTGGAATAGCGCAAAAAGTAAGGCGGACGCGGCACTTCCTGCTTCCAGCTATACCGCTGCAGATATATTGAAAAAGTTACTGACAGTAGATGGTTCTGGCTCAAAACTTGATGCAGATTTGCTTGATGGCAAGGAAGCAACAAATTTCGCGTCATCAACGCATACACATACGGTATCCTCTATTGGTGCGGCTAATGCAAAACATAATCATTCTACTCTCGATATTGTGCGCTATGGCAACGAAAATTGGGCTGGCAATATTGGTTCGACCAATAGAGGAATGATCAATACGGCACGTAGTCCTAAAAGTGCCTTTCTTCCTGCAAACTGCATCACTGTAGAATATTCGTCCGATGCCGGAAAAACGTGGGAAGATTACGGCCTGAGCGAAGCACAGAAACGCGGTTTATTCGCACTGACGTGCGACAATGGTGTTTGGTTGTCAAAAAGTTCGCCGGTTTCCACAAACGACTGCGTACGGATCACGATTGAACCTCTGGACCGTTATGTAAGCTTTGATCAGTTGTACATTTGGTTTTCGACCGGGTCGCATGCTTGTACGCTCGACTTGGAACGATCCACAATTGGCGCAAAAGACACTTTTTCGTTTATTCGTAAGGATGTGCCTCTCGGTGGATGGTCAGGGCCTAATGTGATCAACTTCCCTTACGGAACATTTGGCGGCGGTGTCAGCCAGACCGGAAACAACTACAAATACAGAATGACATTCCGGACCACCAAACTCGGCAATAGCACCACACAATCTCCAACTATTAACGACATTCGATTTTATGGCGACAACGCATGGGCTATTCCCAATGATATGGTGAAAGGCGACTATCCATTCTTCTGGGACCGGGATATGAATGTGAATTTCTCGAAGCAGCTGAAAGAACAAGGAAAGCGCGTTTATTCAGACAATAACAAACCAACACCCGCCGCCATCGGCGCGGCAACTGCTGAGCAAGGCATAAAGGCTGATGCGGCATTGCCCAAAAGTGGCGGCACAATGACTGGATTTATTACGCTTCATGCAGCGCCTACAGCTAACATGCATCCGGCTACTAAAAAATACGTGGACGATAAAATGATAGCTGCTGGTAACGGTGATATGACGAAGGCCGTATATGATGCAAATGGTGATGGAGTCGTAGATAAAGCTGAGACTGTTCCATGGTCGGGCGTGACGGGAAAACCCAACACGTTCCCGCCGTCCACGCACAAACACACAAAGAGTGAAATCACGGATTTCCCAGTATCGCTTAAGAACCCCGCAGCACTGGCAATCAGCTTGAACGGTACGAGCCAAGGTGCATACGATGGAAGTGTGGCCAAATCTGTAAACATTACACCCGCAGGTATTGGTGCCTTGGGCAGAACAGAGAAAGCAGCCGATTCGTCAAAACTTGCGGGACTTACGCCTGTTGTAGACAACCCCGGTCCGAGCAACCGGAATACGTGGTATTTTCCTTTTACCGGAACCAATAACAAAGATGGTACGCGGAAATATTACGCTGCGCTGTATGCTGACCATGCAACAACATCTGGACGTGCAAACAATCTTTCCATGGGGCTAAACGGTTCTGATTTATGGGTGTACTACAGTTGAGGGGGCGAATGACGTGAGTTATCGCCAAAATGATATACTTATCCCCGAGTCGAGCTATATCCGGTTTAACGATGTGCAGTTAAAAAAGTATTATTTCAACGATGTGCTTGTATGGCAGCGGCAACAGAAAATATACCCCGGAATACCAGTGGCAAAGACGCAGAACCTTGGATATTCACCATATTTCACTGTGACAAACCTAGGCTATCATATTAAGGTAGACGCATTCGGCGGTACTGAACGCGGATGGGGCCGCGTGATGCTCGGTCCATTCAGTTCTATAGGATATTCAAAACTGTTCTTTGCAAACCTGCACGCGTACATCACCAATGCTTTTTCAAAAATAGCGGTGTCTCTTGGCGACATCAATGGGAATTGGGTTCAACGTCTTATCGCTTATGATACAGGGGAATCACTTGGCGGATATGATAGAACATTCGTATCCTCAAATTTGTTTACGATCAACTCGGCCAATGGGAATTATTATCTGATATTAGAAGTGGATTCTGGAGCTACTTCGCGCGGTTTAAATGCAACTATCGAAATGAACGGCTGCTATCTGATTTGAAATATATAATTATCTTGAGGGTGGTGATAAAAATAAAACCCATATTAAAACCACAAAATGCGTTTGATGCCACCAAAGAGCACGAGTTCGAATTCTCTTATCCTTCAATTATTTCAAAAAGCAAACTGATTGTATACACCAATTCTAATGGAAAAACCGTTTATGAGCAAACACAAACCTCTTCAAAGAAAGCATATGTGTTGCCTGCTAAAACACTTTCAAATGGTACATATTACAGCGCTAAAATTTATGTGTATGACGCGTCAGGAAAAATAAGCGAAGAGAGCAACCATATTGACTTTTATTGTTATAGTGCCCCCATATTGTCAATTAATATAACACCTAACCAAGTGATTGCATATGCATCTTATCTATTACAACTGTCATATTTGCAACGCGAAAAAGAACTGCTAAATACATATTCTATTCTCATTAAAGATAACAACGCGAATGACAAAACGGTTTTTGATTCTGGCGCAAGATACGCCATGCAAGGGTTAGATATTATGGTGACAGGGCTTGAATCTGGGCATTCTTACACCGCCTATGTGTATTTCGATACGGTGAATGGACTACATGCCGAGATTGAACCGGTGACTTTTTCAGTTGAATATTCTTCTCCATACCTTTCTGCATTGCTTTTGGGCCAGAATAATAAATGCGAAGGCACTGTTTCAATTACTTTTAATATTCACTCAATCATTGGCGAAACCGAAAATGGAGACGCTATCTATATTAACGGCGAAAAGATTGATCTTCGAAACGATAAAGTTGTGTTTTCCGAAGGAGTTAACTTAGCAGGCGACTACACCATTCAAATTGATTGCAGCGATTTAAACGGATGCACTACAATTATGGAAATGAAAAATTCAAACGGCGACCGTGTAACGGTTGAATATATGGAGGATACTTTTTCAAACATAGGGGTAAAAAAAGCCTACTTAGAATTAAAGGCCTATCATTCTGGAGTATGCTATGATAAATTAAGCAATTTTATCGATCCGCCCTCAAGTTCTCAAATGGTACATATCTGGATTCGAAAATTCAACAATTTATACGACTTAAAGCTTCAGTGAGGGTGGTTATATGCTATTTTTAAGTACAGCCTTTTTGGGTGAGGCACAAACAGCAGTTCCCACTCCGACAAGCGTCGCTCTCATCAACAATATATCGCTTCGTAACGGCATATTTGACAGATTAAAAATCACAAATGACACTTCATTTGCATATACAATATCTATTTCTGACATTTGGGATATGAATACGGTGTTGGACGCAAAATTCAATGGAAACACCCTTGCTGGCAATGTTGATTTCACGGCAGACAACGTTGATATGCTTCGCCTAAAAAAACGTCTAAAAGGTACAACTGACTGGGCAACCGTTTTTGAAAAAGCGATTCATAAAGCTGCCGATTTTTATGACATCTACATTGACCGATTCGCCGGAAACATGAGATCATACGAGTACGCTGTCGTCCCGGTGTATGGAGATATAGAGGGCAATTTAAGCTTGATAGAAGTGCAAAGTGAATTCAAGGGATATTTCATTGCTGATGCAGAGACTATTTATGGTACCGAGTACAATGTTGCAACGGGGAATGTTTCTAAAAATCAAAATGCACAAGTTGTAAACACACTTGATTCCAAATATCCATATGTGATATCAAATAGCCAAAATAATTACTATGCGTCTACTTTCGCTGCATTCTTTTTTGTTCCGTCAATGGATTGGTATGACAATACCGATAGGCGTAATCAAATTCTAGAGTGGCTGCAAAATCGGAAGGCAAAAATTCTTAAATATGAAGACGGCCGGGTTTGGATGATTCGAGTTACAGGTTCCCCCTCTCTCTCCCCGTCTGGGCATCGCGAAGTACCATCAATCAATTTTGACTGGGTAGAAATTGGAGATTGCAACAGCACGAATGATTTGGTGAGTAATGGATTGGTAAACGTCGGTTTGGAGGTGTGAGCATGCACTTTCAAACCAAGCGTGATCTTTCAATCTTACATCAGCATACTAAAAACATGTATGTAATGGCGCAGATTCTTAATTATGATATGCAAATTGTTGATTCATTTCAAGGTTCAATTACCGAATACTCTTATAGCGAAGACTGCGACTCTGATACCAGAAGAACAATCTCTCTTTCTGTTGTAATCAAAGACAAAACTTTTGACGTTGATGCGAACGCCAAAATTTGGCTTGATAAACTTATTCGTGTATATGTAGGATATGAAGATATGCGCACGTCAGAAATCGTATATTACCCCAAAGGAGTTTATACGATTTGTGATAATAGTTTCAGCTGGGATTCAAGTACTTCTTCCCTTCAGATTTCATGTGTTGACCAATCAGCTTGCTGCGATGGAACACGTAATGGCTATGTGCGTGGCCTGACAACAAAGATTGAAGAAGGAAGTAGTATTCGAGGAGCACTGATATCTCTTATCACCCAAGAGGCTGGATTTAAAAAGTATCGTATAGACACATACCACAGAAGCGTTCCTGATGGGTACGAGGAAACCATTGCAGAATTTGATGAAATCCCATATGACATGGAATTTGACGTAAACACCAGTATCTGGGAAAAAGTTGTTGAAATACGTGATTTGTATCCCGGTTGGGAAGCCTTTTTCGATGTAGATGGAACATTTGTGTTTCAAGGTATCCCCACGTGCGAATTTGACGAACCTGTAATTACTGCAGAGCAATTGGCCCCGCTTGTTCAAGGAGAGCCTTGTACCATTACTTTCACTGAAGTTGCAAACGTCACCGACCTTTATGGACAAAATATTGAACCAGATCGTTATAGCGACAAATGCACGGTCTCTGGAGATACATACAAGATGACTATTGAAGACGAGAACTTTGATGGCAACAATCTTGTCCTCAACACCAAGTTTCAAGTGTCAGTCAGCGCGACCTCAGTGAAAGGGCAAAAAATGTCTTTTAACAATGGTCCATCCTATCCAATTGTATACGAAGGCAATATTCCAATAAGCGCTGGCGATATGCGGCCTGAAACGCAATATATTGTGAAGTATAAAAAAGGACGCTTCTATTTTTATGGGGAGTGCCAAGTACACGCGATTTGCAAAGAAGTTGCTTTTACGCCAACCGCAGAACAAATTGCTGAAGATAAAGTCTATGAAAGTTGCAACAACATAAAATATCGTGTGATTCCTGATAGTCCGTTTGCAATAAAGGAAATGTGGAAAGACGAAATTCGACGACCACTGGCTGGCGGAGAATATGAAAATATATTTTCTAATGATTTAGCTTCTCAACGAGCTGACTATGAAACATGGAAAACAACACGCCTCATGAGCCGATTAGAACTTCCAATCATCGAAATCCCATGGCTTTCAACAAATCAGCTTATTGAATACACTTCAAAGCGCACAGGTGAAACAAAAAAATATATTGTAAAGCAAATAAGCACTTCAAATGGACTGTCAACGCTGAGCTGCATTGAGTTTTATCCGTTATATCCGTTTATCGTCCAATAGTGCAACAAGCCAAAGCGCCTTTTAAATGGCGCTTTTTATTTTACAGGGAGGTGGCCGCAATCAGCGCAACATATCCAAATTTAAATGGTACTTCCTTTCCAGAAAACATTGATTCGTTCCCTAAAAAAACTGAGCCTGGGATTGAAGATCTCACCAAAATTGAACAATATCACGCCAAGTATGCTGCGCATGACCTGGCAGGAGCTAATGCAATTCTCTCTACTTATCCTGAGCTTAAAACAATGCTCATCAATGCTGAGACACTAAATCAGTATCGTGATGCCATCATTGCGATTGAAACATACTACAAATATCAGTATGAAACATATCTCGCAAACACCACTAAGCAGATCATAATTAATCAAAATCAGCCATCAGGTCAGTTAAAAGACGATATATGGCTTGAGGTCATCTCGTAGGGAGGGATTTCAATGGCGAAAAAAATTGTTCGAGCACATCAGAAACTTGCCGATGGCTCATATGATACTTTACATTATGAAACAGAAAAAGCTGCAATCGTTGACTTTGAACATACTCATGACGACAGGTACTATACCGAAGCAGAGATGAACACAAAACTGAATGCAAAAGAACCCGCATTCACAAAAAACAATGCATTCAATAAAAACTTCGGCACAGCGGCGGGCACTGTATGCCAAGGCAACGACAGCCGCCTGTCCAATGCGCGGCGGGCAAGCAACATCACAATGAGCCTGTCCGGCACTACTTTAACAATAAATTACTCGTAAGGCGGTGCAAACATGCCTTTGATTTTTAATGGTAATTCAATACCCGGCAACGGGGCCGTCATAGAGAACGGTGTGTCGTTGTCGAGCCTTAAAGCCAATAATGTAGAAGTTTGGAAACGTCAAAAAACGGTCTATCCAGGAATACCAGTTGCTAAAACACAAAATCTTGGGTATGCCGCATATTTTACCGTTACAAATAGTGGATCAGATATTAAAGTTGACGCATTCGGAGGCACTGAACGCGGATATGGCCGTGTAATGCTCGGCGGATTCAATTCATGGGGATATTCAAAAATATACTTTTCGAACCTCAGTATATCACTGGCCAACTCTTTCTCTCATGCCAAAGTAGCGCTTAGTGATATTAACGGGAATGTAGTACAGCAGCTTATTTACCGCGAAACAGGAGAGGCTGGCGGCGTCTATGTAATTTACGCAGCCAGTGACATATTCACAATCAATGCGGAAAACGGAAACTATTATTTGATGCTCGAAGTGGCTTCCGGCGCTACGAGTGGTGGTTTACATGCGACCATTCAAATGAACGGATGCTATTTGATTTAAAATGGAGGACCACATATGCTTAAAATTACATTGAAGAATGGAAAAGAATATACAGCTCTTGATTCTACGGCAGTTTACCCCAGCGGCAATCCGAGCACACGGAGTCGGATGGAGATTCACTTGCCAGAAGACGCCATGCCCGTAGATACGTTCGCCGCAATATTTGCAGACGAAAATGCAACGTCTGAAATCCGCATGACACGTACGGTAGATGAGGACAACCCTGAAAAAGGCCAGAAAGCTGGAGACATCATTTATGACACGCTCTACAAGCAGTATTGTATCGTTACGAGTGTTGGGAAGAAACGGATCACGAATACAAATTTTTCCAGTGGACAAGTATCTGATGCCATGCATTTGGTGGTAGAGCTTGAGCAACGCACTTATATTGAGCAACAGCTTGCCGCACTTGGCCTGTAAGGGAGGGTCGCCTTATGGCACAAAAAGTATTGTTTCCTGGTACGCATATGCGTATTACTCAGGACGAATACGGTGTAACTTCGCATAAGGGAAGCTTGGCTCGTGACGATGGCGGAGAGAGCACAACATTCGACAGCCCAGTGCTTGCACCGTTTGATGGATATTTTACCCGTGTGCGCACCGACAGCAGCCACGAAACGTATTTCGTCAGCGATGAACCGGTAGAGTGTGCGAACGGCTATGTGGGTATCATTACCTTTTTATTTATGCATGACAATCTTAACCGATTTGCTGCCGGAGCACATGTCAAACAGGGAACCATTATTGGATATGAAGGTGGGTTTGGCAACGGCCGAAAGGACCGGTTCGCACACCACACGCACCGTGAGTGGAGCCAAGGCAAAAATACAACTCAGTATAAAAATAGCCGAGGCACATATGTAATTGCAAATCAGATGCATGAATATGATGTGTGTTTCCTTCGCCCCGACACAATGGTTTATACCAGAAGTGGCTTTGTACGCGCCGACAACCTAACCATCGTCAAAGACAACGTAGGACACGCATTTAAGATTGATAAGGAGGCTGAAAACGATATGAAATTCCTAAAAGTTCTTTCCGACAAGTGCGAAGTGTTCTCTCGTGCTGATGTGAATGCCGTAGATACCACCTACAATGGTGGACGTCTAAAGGTAGGCGAACACTACCCCATTCAAGCAGATGTAGGTAGCGATGGCACCTATGCATGGGTGCGAATTCAGGCGGGAGCCGAAAAACGGTATGCTGTGGTGCTACCTGATCGCAGCGAAATTGTGGAACTATCTGCCGGGGATGCCATTACGGCATGTATGGCACAGGCAGACAGCGGAGGCACAGCAGAATTGGAAGCGGAATTGGCGCAGGCTACTGCCGAAAGAGATGCGGCTATCAGTCTTGCCAGCGAAGAGACTATGCGTGCAGATGCAGCGAACAAAAAAATCTCTGATATTAAAACATATGTTGCGAGTGTATAACTCGGTTACTTAATATAACTCAACAAAGGAAGGTTGATTTTATGGATATTTCTATTTTTGGTATTGGTTCCGTAGCCGCTATTACAGTTCTGTGCTATTTGGTTGGTTCTGGCGCAAAAACTACACCGCTTGATAATAAATATATTCCTGTCATCTGTGGTTGCACTGGCCTCGTGCTGGGCCTTGTAGCCATGTACGCTGGCATGCCTGAATTTCCTGCAACAGATTCTATCACGGCGGCAGCTGTCGGCGCGGTGTCTGGTCTTGCGGCGACTGGCATCAACCAGGCCGTGAAACAACTTGGCAAAAACTGAATCATATATTTCTGCCAAAACATATATTGTACTGTAAACAAAACAGGGCGAGAAAGACGTTTGAGTCTTCCTTGCCCTGTTTTTTTACGAATTTCAAACAAATATATCAAGAGACATCATAGAAAAAAGTTTTTAGAATTTGCGCATTGGCTTCAAAATCGACCCCGATCATTTTGCGTCCGTCCACCCCTACGCTGTTCCAGCATGTTTCATAGGTAGGAATCGTCATTTGTTCCATCTTAGAGCCTTCACTCAGAAATGCCGGTACCTCCAGCATCAAACGTGTAATTTCAGCTTTTGTCAAATTCGTTTGAACCATGGGCAAAATTGCATCAGCTAATGCATTTAGAGTGAAGATATCTGAATTTTTCACCTGATTAATTGCCGCCTGAATCACCGTGCGCTGACGTTCAATGCGTTTCCAGTCGCTATCGATTTTACGAATACGGGCGTAGGTCAGCGCAGTCGCGCCGTTTAAATGTTGTTGTCCCGCTGAGACACGTTGGATTTCTTTCGAAGAATCCTGCCTGGCAGCGTTATTTATATATTCCGCTTCTGCTGGAGTTAATTCAATATCAATTCCACCAATTGCAGAAATTCCTTCTTTAAATGCATTAAAATTAACACGAATATACCGATTCACATCCAGCTTAAAGCAATCGCGCACCGTCTGCATTGTAAGGGCGGCACCGCCATATCGGAAGGTATGTGTGATCCAATCATCATTACGTCCCGGCACCGGTACGCCGATTCCTCGTTCAATACTGATGAGCTTGATCGTATGCTCCTTGGTATTCAGACTCATCACCATGATTGAATCCGCACGTGCGTTTTCATTAAATTCATCCGTTCGTTCATCCGTGCCGAGCAACAGAATATTCACAACATTATCGTCGTGATAAATGTCACCTTCCAAAATTTCTATTCCACCGGAAGCATCCACGTCTTCCGGTGCATCTGGAAGGTCGGCAATGTCCAACTCATCATTATCTATGGCATAACTTGTGCTGGTGTCAATTTCTTTACTGCCATCATCATATTGAATTAAATCAAGCTTTGAATTGTAATACGCCCACCCCAACAGAGTTACTATCGTTAAAAGTAAAACTATTGAAATGGCAATGATAATACCAATCGGTTTTTTTCTGTTTTTCAAAGTATGGTCTCCCTTATGTTATAAACGGAATATCAAGCGCATGTTGTCTTTTACTCTCCACGGAGAGGTATCTTTGCACTGTAGAGGGCCACAGCCGCTTCCATCTGTTGGGATAATACATCTTTGGCATCATAGTTCGGCTTGGCTGGTTTGCGACCGGCTCCCGGTTTACGTTTTCTTTCCATTTCCCCACGCCCCTCTATAAACGTTATAATCTATATTCCTCACACACTCTCGCACTTTTGCATCATACTATTCCCGTCACAATCTATATACCGATTCCCACAGAAAGCCGTGTGAACATTGCGAGTTACACACGGCTCTGTTTTCAGCACCTGTTAGCTGACTGTGTGCTTACTTCAGTTTTTCCAGAATCTCAGCCGCACTCATCCCGTCAGCCATCAGCTTCTGAATTGTCTCTTCAAGTTCTGCTTTCTTCGCGGCTTCCGCTTCTCTAGCTTCCACTTCTGCCTTCTGCGCTTCCAGTTTCGCCAACTCAGTATCCAGCTTCTTCAGCTCCGCCTTCTTCGCCTTCAAATCTGCTTTGAGAGCAGTCAGATTCTCTTCGAGAGAAGCGATGTCAGCGGTGAGCGCCTCCTTGGCGGAGGACTTGTCAGCGATGAGGGATGCGAGGTCGATAGTAGACGCAAGATCAGCGGTGGGGACGGTTGTCTTCCTAGGTGCTTTATTCTTGGAGCCCTTGGGACGCGGCATAGATGTACACACTCCTTATGTTTGATTGTGTGTTAAGTATATAGCGGAAAGCCGCAGAAATCAAGATGCAGTATTGGTATCTCCCGCATATATCCCACACATTTTTCTCAGTTTGTTTTCGGTGTGTACAGCCCAATATGCCAAATTAGGCCATATTCTCGCCATGCGTTTTGCAGAAATACAAACAGATTTCGTGTAGAGGTCTAATTTTGCCGCATCGAAACCTGATGAAATTCTCAGTTTGGGTACGTGAAATCAATTATATACAACATTCGTTATTTCTTTTTCCCAGAAACCAAATACTTCGTCAGCTTGAACTGATTCATTCCAACTGCAATAATTGAAGAAACCATAATTGATACTACAAAACAACCTGCAGACAAAATATATGCATCGATCTTTCCATTTCCCACTGTCAAGACTAAATAAATCACCTGTTGATGAAATAAGTAAATCTCCATAGAATGTGACTTAAAGAAGCGAATAATTATACTATCGATGTCTATTCTTTCGGCAAGCCTCTCAAGAATGACAAAAGCACCTACAGCCCCAACAACATTTAGGAAAAAATATGTCATTAATGCAACTGCCTGATATACCCCTGCCATGCCATTAATCCAAGTATATAGTACAAACAATCCCACATCCACCATTATGAACAGAGTATCCGGAATCCTCCTTAATTGACTAATTCCAAGCTTTCTAAGTATAAATCCCAAGTAAAAAAACAGTATATACCGACAAGCACTGCATATCTGAAACACATTGGGGACAAAATAACTAGCTTTTAATCCAATCCAATATATAAAAATCATTAGACACACGCCAGCAATAATATGTTTATTCACAAAGTCTGACAACGGATAGAAAAGGACAAATATTACAAATAGAGCAATAAGAAACCACAACTGTGAAGGAGATTCCATGAGTACAAATTTTTCAAATAAATCTCCTATCGACGGGCGAAAAAAAATGCAATAAATTGGTATTACCCACGCTATTGCCACAAATGAATACGGAATCAATAGTCTCTGTGCTTTAGTGCTTACAAATTCTGTAAATCTAATATACTTTAACTTTTCATACTTCATTGAGTAGAAAACATAGCCAGAAATCAGAAAAAAAGTATAAATATGAAAAGAATTTAGCCAGCTTGCGATAAGACCTAATGCGTATGACTCTTGCACAGGCCTTTGATTAAACCATCCTCCCGGCAGCCAAAATGCCATACTATGATACATTACAACTAGAATCATCAAAACACTTTTACAAAAGCTGCAATTCGCTAGCTCTACTCTGCTCTGCTCTGCTCTGCTCTGCTCTGCTCTGCTCTGCTCTGCTCTGCTCTGCTCTGCTCTGCTCTGCTCTGCTCTGCTCTCAGGATTATATTTGTCTAGCTTGTCCATGTCAATCTCCTTTCAGCTAAATCACGCAAATTACATTTCATTGTCCTTATGGAAGATTGATTTTTTCCCCAAATCGTGTATCCCAAGACTCCGGTTCAAAGCCCTCAAATCCCGAAGCAGGATAGAAGGTCATTTCGCCAAAATAAACATTCCCATTTATCTCATAAAAATCCACCCGAAGAAATGGTGTTCCGTGAGATAGTTTTTCTGCCAAGCACAACATTTGTTTGTGATTATGCGGTCTCTTGATCTGAGTTTGTGAGTTTCTATGATTGGGTCTTTTGACCGGAATATTCACCCAATTATTATCAAAAAAATCCTCACACAATCCAGTAGCAGAATATCTATCTGTACAAACCAACGTCATTTCTGGTCTACCATTAAAACAAAAGACTTTGTAATCGATCAGTTCTCCATGCAGCTCTACATCTGAGTCTTCATTTTCTTCATGAATGTACAGGAAAAAACTATCTCCACAAATTACCCCCCCCCCCCGCTTCTCCGGTAAACTAATCCACTTGCCGATTCTCTCATCCCATTCTTCTGGAGAGAATTTACCAAATCCTGAAGCAGGGAATAATGTCAATTCTCCAAAATAGATTCTATCATCTATTACATAGAAATCTGTTCTTAAGAAACTGAATTCTTTAGATAGTTTACGAGCCAAACCAAGCATTTCATTCAATGTATCGGGTTTTTTTAGAGAGTATTCTTTCTCCGTAGGATAATTGAAATCAAAATTCAATTCAGTCCAATTCGGCAAAAACAGTTTCTTTTTATGGTTTATAAACCTATCTAAATCAACCTGAATAATTCCAGGGTTTCCATTAAAGTTCAATACTTTGTAATCTTCTGGAATTGATCCATCTGACTTACTCATATACTTTTCTGCGATAATTCTTCTGGGGACGTTTTTATATGGCCATTCTCTTCCATTCAAATAATAATCTCGTTTTAAACTGTCATTGATTTTTCTCCTTGCATCCTCAATATTCAGCATCGATTTGTCTTTGCAAATTACAAGTCCACCACTATCATGAGTGCATTTTAGAACAAACTGATTCGGTAGGCTTGTGAAATCGATATCCTCAAATCTATCCCATACGCCTAATGTTGGAATAATATATTCCTCTCCTATAATATCTGCAACATATTTCTTCGCGGCATATTTATCAACCATTGTAGTATAAATTGGTTTCCTATCATATAGCTTCAGCCACTGCAATTTTTCATTAAATGTTTTCGGATTTTTCAGATTTAGTTTTTTTCCAAATGTATTATAATATGCACACTGCAAATACAGTGTATCTGGAATTAGATATCCTAATCCCTTACTTTGAAGCGCAATAGGAATCAGCCAAGGTTCCCTAATGTATTTTGTTAGCCCCATTACTTTCACCTCCGTTAACCGTGACTAATCTTTGATAAAGTGCTTCAACCCGCACAAAAGAACCTCTCTGTGTGCCTCGCATTCAATTGCATTGATTAATGCTAAAATGTTCTCTTCTTGATACAGTTTTCTTTGTAGGAAAGAATCAACTTTTTCCTTCCCGAACTTAGATGCTAATTTGTATATTATCAAACCATATTTGTTTCCGCTTAAGATATCAAAATAATGCTGATACATGCTACCAGCAAATTCAGCGTAATGTGTTGTCACGAAATCCTTATCCAAAATCTGTTGACTTCTTCTCTGAAAGGCCGACATAATTTCTTGCTTTTCTTTTTCTGACGCAATTCTTACCTTTTCACCGCACTTTACTACTGGACAATAATTCACATTCATTGTTTCATCTATTTCTATCTCGATCAGCATTCCGTTGTTCCAAAATTCATCTTCCCGCTTTGCAAACAGGAAGTTCCCCTGTCCATAGACGATTACACCTTTTTGGTATTCTTCCTTGCATCCGATACAATGGCTGTGCTGACAAAGGACGATATCTGCACCTTTCTCAACAAATTTTCTGCATGTCTTTTGTAGGTTTGGAGACGGATAACGATAGTACTCCTTGCCACCATGATATAGTACTATGACACAATCACAGGTTTTCTTTAATATCGCAATGTGGTCAAAGGATTCATAGGGGTCAAATGGATTAGCACCGGGGTAGTTATCTGTAGCGATAGAAAATTCATGTTCTGTACATGCATAGACACCTATGCGCTTCCCATTAACCTGGATGATGTAAGGTTCCTGTGCTTTCCGCAAGTTATCACCCGCACCAATATGGGCAATGCCTGCTCCATCCAGTACTGCACACGAGGACCTTAGTCCCTCGGGGCCCTGATCCATAATGTGGTTATTTGCTATAGTCACTAAGTCTACATGCAGTTTCCGATATGCATTTACAGTTTCCGTGGGGGCCATGAGATTGGGACCACATTTATGTATCGGGGAACAAGTATCCACCAAAGGTAATTCCAGATTTGCAATACGATAATCCACATTTTCGAACACACGGACAAGCTCTTCTCCAACTAAATCATTCACTTTACCTTCTCTAAACAGTGCAATATTTGGTGCTGTCGGAACCATGTCCGCTGCAATTAGTATTTTCATGTCTTGTACCCCCTGTTCGTACACTTTGGAACATCTATTCTTTATTTCTGGTTCCTAACATTAGATAAACAACTTCCTTCGTAGTTTTTCGATTTAATAGAACTTGAATCAATCCCGCAATAACAATGGTTACTACCGAAACCTTAATTGCCATAATGAACCATGCATAATAAGACAATTCTCCTATTTCAATCCTTATTGCAAGAATAAATCCAAGAAGCCCTGTCAAAGTATCCAAAACCAGATAACGTACAAAATACTTAATGGGTCTGCAGATAATATTTTTTCTCAAATAATTGACAAAATAGCAAGTATGATACAGCAAAGCAGCCAACGTTCCAAAGGCAATGCCTGGAAGACCGAAGGGAAATACCAATACTACTGACAGTACAATATTGATGAATACTGAAATATATGCCCCTTTTTCTGTTTGTTTATAATGTCCCGCAGCCTTAATCATCCTAAAGTATGGAATTCTAATGCACATGCAACCATATGCTAAAGCAAGCATAATACCGAAACCCGGTACAATATAGTTTGCATCTGTTATTCCCACAGTATAGACTCTAACGAAAGGAATGATTAAAATCGCCATGATCGTGTACAGTACTGTGGCGCAAAAGTGTATCGTCCATTCGGCTGCTTCAAATGTGACCAATAGTTTGTCTTTTTCCCTTCTTGCTAACATGCTTCCGAAGAGCGATTCCAATCCCATTGCACCAGTTAAGATGATTTGTGTCACACCATTTGTCACTGAATAGTACACCGAATAAATAGATACATCGGTTAATGTCGAAAAGAGTGTTAAGACAACAACATCAACGTTATTGCAAACAATTGAGGCCAAATGCTGAGAAAAACCATTCCACTTTTGCTTGATTGGCTCTCCAACTATTTTCACCTTTCTGTCTAGTAGATAATTTTTCTTTACATACGAGGCCAAGAAAATCGGTTGTAACAAATAAACAAGTGCGGATACCAGCTTTACAACATGAATAGATTTTCCCTTTTGCATCAACGCAATACAAAAAACTGTGTTTAAAATCACCGTTATTATTCCTACGGTATTCTGGATATACGATTTTTGATCTGCGTTCAAAAGTAACTGATAGGAAATTCCAAAGTAGTATTGTTCGAATAAGCTAATAGAGATAATAACAATTAGTGATGCTGTGAAAAACCAATTATATTCATTGTTAATCAGATTTGGAAAAACAAACAAGAGCACAACTATGTAGCCAATGAAAATGAAAGCAATTTTCCGAAAGAAGCGCTCAGAGGCCAGAAATATTTCACTAATCTTCGTGCTACACTTATCTGCTAACGGAGCATAGAGATTTGACTGTACAACTGCCCCGACCCCCATTTCCAAAAAAGTAATAAAATTGAGAAAATGAGAAATTGATGACACTAACCCATTCAATGATGAACCAAAATATAATAACATATATCTGGGTAAAACGAAGCCGCATATAACTACAGTAAGCTGACGCAACATTCCTGTCAGTGTATTCAAAAGTAGCTTTTTCTTTCTGCTCATTGCTGTTCCTTTCTTCTTGCTCTACATCTATCTTTTCACTGAATTCTGCAATCGGTATTGTGGTAGGACGAATACAACGTAAAGCACATATAGATAAACTGAAGTGTATGTAGTTGTCGGAATACCTGAAATAATGATTGCTGCTACTGTTGCAACAGTCAGTCTCTTGTAGCGTTCATCTTTTTCTTTCCTGAGCCCACCGAGGAACTGGTATACTACAAAAAAGTAGGCACCGACTCCGATAAAGCCAAAACAAAATAAAATATTCATGTACTGGCTATGCGCAGTACTAACACCCCACGTTCCGAGCCAAAACATAAAAGAATGACCATACCCATTTCCAAATATCCAGTGCCATCCTTGCATATTTTCAATAGCCTGTGCCCAAAGCAGTGTTCTTCCATCCAAGGTCATATCCTCCCCCAGAAAATCTACTAAGAGCCATTCAAATCCATCGGATGAAAACCCTGCAATAACAAAAAGTGCCGCAATAGCAAATAGGAGAATTAGCATATTTCTCCATGCATGTTCACTCTTAATTATTCTAGCAACTATGAAGACTAGTATATACACAACAAATGCCATGATTGCTGTTGAAACTGACTCATACAGGACAAAATACACACCAGATAATCCACCAATTATATATAGCCATTTCCATCTTCTCGCATAGAGAAACACTAACGTAAGCAGTGAAATAGCATAGATAAAGATACGATTGAAATTTACTCTATCCCGAAAAAAATAATTCGTAATTGTAATCATGTTACCATCAACATATGAGCCGAAACCACCAACTAACGCTGATACTGCTTGTAAAATAAGAAGTATAGCAAATAATTTCGCTATTGTTTCCACACCTTGAAAACCCCTGAGTTTCATAATATGTACGGTAATAACACAGGCTGCAAAAATTGGGTACACCATGTTAATACAGGCATTTATATCAGTTCCATTAATCAATGTTGAAAACAGCATCATTAACACAAACAACCAGATCGGCCAAAGTGATTTTTCAGAAAAAATCTTAAGTTTAAAGAAAACTAATACACTCCAGATTAATCCCAAGTACTGCCCATATTTCAGAAGTATTGAAATAGGCGCAAATATTTGATTAGTTGTTGGCAAACAATACAAAAGCAGTAACCCTTCTGATAGCCATACGTTCAATCTTCGGTTCATAGTTTTCTCACCTAACTTTCTACTATCTACTAATAAGTTTTTCCCCTATGTGCGTTTATTCGAAATTTGGGGTTTCTGTATTCATCATTACCAAGGCATCCAATATCTTCTATATGATATCCTTCTTTCCATAGTATATACGGAAATGATATTTGGTCTCTCCCGCTTTCTGATCTACAAAACTCATCCCACCACTTATTGAGAAAATCTCTGGCAGTTTCATTGTGAAGATCCACAACAATAATCGTAGCTTCGCATAAACCATATTCCTCAGGGAATCCTTCTACACGATAATCCTGTAACTGCTTATCAAGGGCATTTTGATTTCCGCGCTTATTGTATTTACACCACAACGCGTCTTTATACGCACAGGAGCGAGTGGCGTGTCTATGCATTGCAATTCCAAGTTTAGATTCTTTTGCTATCGTATATAATGGAGCAATATCTGAAACAGTTTGCACATTCCCATCAATATAGATTGAATAATCATAGCTATTCTCAAATAACTCAAAAGGATGAAATTTGTAATATCTATTTACTCTATTACTATTTTCGTCCACTCTAATATTTCCTAATCCTCGATATTTCCATTTACTATTTTTATCTGAACACTCTTTATCCGTATAAAGAATATAGTCCAAATTATCACTCTTGTAGATAGGCTCATAAGGGGCATCATACCCAGCTGTAATACAAGAATACACTACTCCTTTTGCTCCCTCCACCTCAAGAGGAGAAGCATAAAACAAATCTTCATCTTTTACTCGAATAGATACACTTTCACTCTTTCTCTTCACTTCTTTATTTTCTAGAAACTGTGTAACCCAGCGGAGGAGATGGAATGGAAAACTTCTTTTTAAATTCATGATTCGCCTTCCCAGAACATATTCTGGTGTTTCCTCATTCTTTAGTGTCAAGTATTCTGCATTCACCTGTTCAAGTGCTTTTATTAATTCAATGTCCTTCATTTGACCTTTTTCCTATCCCTTGTTATGTGTTGATACATCCCCAGCACGGTTCAAGTTCGACTCATAATCCACACCTTTTTTTCGGCGGTAATACTTCATATAGGTCTTACACACCCAGTCTGGCACAAACATCATCGGGTAAATCTTGAGCCATGCTTGCCAGTAATTCCGAGTACATACAAATAGTTGCTTCTTATCAATCTTCTTATTTCCGGTTGCTTTTTCCTTTATTATGCCATGACTTGCCAGTAAACATAAACGGCTTATATACAGATGATCCAGCTGTTTTTTGTCGAATCCATTTTCGACTGCAAAATCAAGCATCTTTTTATAACTCAAACCATCTACATAACTGGTATCATAGTTGGACTGTGTAATATACACCCCCGCCGCAATGCAGAGTCCCTTCACAACACCCAAGCAGTCATTGGTTCCACCAGCACATAAAATGTGAATATAGCTTTGCAACCAGTAGGTTCCAAAAAATTGCTCTGCATTCTCTATTCTTCTGAATCGTTCGTTTGATACAATAAAGGAAGACACAAAACCCCAGTAGTGACGTGCATATTCCATAAATGCTCTTTTGCTTTTGGTACAGAGGTTTTCTTCCGGAAGTGCTATGGGCGCTGTACAGTTCTCTTTTCCTGTATAATGCGAGTAGAAATTTGCCGTTCCAAGATACACAAGCCCCATATCCGATGAACTTTCCAGAAATTTCAATATAACTTCTAATGAACCTTCTGTCAGAATATCATCATCTGAAAGAAGATGGATATACCGCCCATTTGCTTTCTGCATACAGCGCAGGAAATTTCCATCTGCACCAACATTCTGCTCATTTCGGATATATCGTATCCAACTGTACTGTTCCTGATAGTTTCGGATAATCTGCGGAGTGTCATCCGTGGAACAGTTGTCTATTACTATCAATTCCACACGGCTGTCCACCTGCGGAAGAAGAATATCAAGCATATTTCGAATTGTCCGTGAGCCATTAAAGGTTGGAACGGCAATCGTCAGTAAAGGTTTTTCTGGCATCTTTTGTTATCCTCACTCATCATCACGTTTCTTGTTCAGTCGCGGCCTGATCTCATTACGCACAAAACTGCCAATAATTATGGCAACTGATTTGGGCATCATATGCCAAACATCTTTCTGAAGCCTCTGCTTGATAGTCGGAACAACTGTCATAGCCGGGTCATCCTTCCACGGAGTAAGCGCACGATACTTTTCATACTGCGGCCGCATCGGATGGTCACTTCCATCCTCGAAAATTCGCTTTCGAATATAGAAAAAATTCGTTGTATGCGTAATGACAGGATACTTTTTTGCTTCCTCAATCTGTGATTCCGTATAATACTTCATCGGCTGTCGGAAGCGAATCAGTTCCTTGTAAGATAAAACCTGCTCCAAGGTCATCAAGTTAAACTTTGGGGGTAGAACCATCATGCGTTCCCCAACCACTTTAGTGATAACCTCTTCTTCATATCCACCCAGAGAAATATGTTTATCAAATAACCCACCAATGTACTGGTGGAACTGCTCAGTCCAGTTTTCTTTCCTCCATACGGATAAATCAATAAGATACATACCTGCATTGCAGTGGATTGAATCCGCTTTCAGATGCTGCGTCTTAACCAAAGCGACCTGCCCCATGCAATCATCTACACCCGCAATCGGATGGTCCTTCATATCTGTGTTCCAGAGTTCATCAACCTTTCCCAACACCATCGTGTCACTATCGAGGCTGATAATTCGTTCCACCTCAGGTGGTATAATATCTCCAAGAATCATTCGAGCATATGTATGCCCAAGAGATTTGATTGTAAAGCGATCATCATTGTAGAACTCTGCTGGATTTGGCAATGAAATAAAAGTAACATTCCGTTTATATTGCGTTGCCATATCTAAAATTCTTTTTTTATTTTTTTCTGTAATGCTATCATCTACAACAAAAACATTTATCTCCCTCAAGTGTTTATTATTTTCAAACAGCGAAACAATAGAAACCGCACATACTTCCGAGAACAGATCGCTACTGCAATATGTAACATTTACAACATCTGATTGAAAATTCATTTCATGTTCTCCATTCCAAAACTTTATTAATACCTGTTGCAAAATCCATTTCTGGAACGAATCCGGTGTCTTTGTTTAGCTCAGTTATGTCCGCTCGTAAGCACATAACCTGTTTAGGTGCGTATGGGATAGCTCCTAACTCTATTTGACCATTCGGATTAACAACATTTCGTATTACTTTTATATATTCTGCAAGCGGCTGTGCTTGACCACTCCCCAGCACATATATCTTACCGTCAACACCTTTTTCACCTAATAAGCGAAAAGCGCGTCCAGCATCGCCACTGTACAGGTAATCCCACATCTGTTCACCCTTGGTAAACTGTGGGACCTCACCGTTTTGCAGCTTATGTATGGTAGACATCACCATACTCTGTGCCCCATCATTTGGGCCATATACACTTAAAATGCGCGTCCAAATATGTTCCATGCCCAATTGATGCGCATATTCTCTTGTCATCTGCCCTGCACAAAGCTTCGCAATTCCATAGCCCGTTTCCGGAAATGCTGGTGTGTCCGGCTTCAGCACACCTTCTACCCGACCATATTCCGCCTGGGACCCTGCTCCAATAAATTTTTTGCAGCCAAATCTGCTTGCTGCACCAACCGCGTCCAACGCATAGCGGACATTGCGGTTCTGTAAGTACATATCATTCCGCGCAGAACCCGTTGTGCCCTCCCACCCAAAGTGATAAAAAACATCGAAGGTTTTCCCTGTATCATTCTGCACATCCGCCAGATCATCTAATGAACAGTATTTCTTCCTCACTAATTTGTGCTTGGGGATTTGATCATTTCGTTTTGAGCCTTCACGGCAAAAGACAAGTGTTTCAATACTACTATTTATAAGTTCCCTAATCAGCGCCGTTCCTACAGCGCCAGTTGCTCCTGTTACTATTGCACGTTTCACCGTTTCAGCTCCATTCTATATCATTTCAAAGAATCTTTAAACTTCAGCATTGACCATCCGGCATTTTTACTTATTACTCTTGCCGGAATTCCTCCAACCACAACATTGGAATCTGGCACTGATTTCACCACAACCGCATTCGCCGCAATTGTTACACCATCAGCTACTCTAATATCTCCAAAAACACCTGCCCCTGTACAAATCGTAACACCATCGCCAAGTTTTGGGCATCCACCATGATCGTCAGTTCCAACCGAAATACCCATAGTCGTCCCATGGAAAATACAACAGTATTCACCAACAGAACAGTTTGCTGAAATGACAATATTCTGTAAATGTGCTATCATTAACCCTTTTCCAAAAACATTTGGTGGAATCATCACATTGCATAAGATACTGAGAAATTTATATATCAGTTTCCAGTACCCCCCCGCTTTTCGAACGCCTTTTTGCGTAGAGTAATACTCTACATGACGAAGTGCACTTACAAATAACAATTCCTTACTTCTTATAATTTTCGGAGCACCTTTCGGGTAATTCCTTTTAATCCACAATGCTCTCTCCACACTTATCCAATCATTTAGCTTTTCCTTGGTATCAATCATCAGTTTCCTCCTGTGGACTAATTATTTCATCTTCAACAACAGGAAGGCCAGAGTGATCCCCGGAATATGGAACCACTCTTGGCCTACCAGGGTTGCATCCCTGCTAAACACCTGATTCTACAGTAATTAGTCAAATTCTACACTATACAATATTTCCGGATTAATTCTTAGAGAGTATGTATTTCTAGTTATTCCTCTACCATCGGAATGAACATCTGTTTCTCAAGTTCTTCACGTGGCAGGAAGGGCGCAAGATCTTCCAGCGGAGGGCTGACCAAGGTTCCATCCGCAAGTCTCTTTGTGCTGCTCTTCGGCTCCCAGACTTGTACTGTATCCGTGAATATCTCTGTGAATACCGGGCCATCTAGTTTCAGGACTTCATCCACCACAGACTTCATCTCTGCATTGCTGTGCGCACTGAAATAGCGATACCCAAAGGCCTCCGCAATCTTCTTAAACTCAGGGAAAGACAAATCTCCGGATTCCTCTCCTATACCCACGAAGTTCTTATTGAACAGATTAGTCTGCGTAATACGGATAGAATGGTAGCCGTTATTATTGATCAGGAAAATCTTGATCGGCAGCTTATTGGTCAGAATTGTCTGAAGCTCCTGGAGGTTCATCATGATGCTACCATCACCTTCAAGGCAGATTGTCTGTCTCCTGCCACCGCCAATGCAGGTACCAATAGCCGCCGGCAAACCGTAACCCATGCTGGCAATGGCACTGTTATTCGCCATGCGGCTGCCCTTTTGGATCACATAAGCCTGATTTCCAACCACACAGCATGCACCATTAGAGACCGCTGTCAAGCTATTTTCAGGAAGCTGACTGCTAAGGTAGCGGATAAACGCATACACATTTGCCGTCTCACCATTTTCCTCCCACTGGCGCGGAAGAACAGCCGGATACTCTTTTTTCCAACGCAGACAAGTCTCGTTCCATGTGCCGCCTGCGCTGACAGGCGCCTGTGCAGCAGCATCAAGTTTGGTCAGGAAGTCCTTTGCATCTGCCCAAATTGGCATTTCCACATGGAGGGTTGGCTTTTTCAGTTCCGCCGGGTCAATATCAACCATAATAACCTCAGCCTCGCGGGCCCAAGTCTTCCAGTTGTACCCAACCTGGCGGATAGAAATACGGGTACCCACAGCCAGAATCAGATCAGCATTCTGGATTGCCCAGTTGCCAGGGCGATCTCCCATGTTGCCAGCACGGCCGCAGTAAAGCGGATGATCATCCTCAATTAGATCAACGGCATTCCAATAGGTCACAATTGGAATGTTCAGCTTCTCTGCAACTGATCTGAAGGCATCGTAGCCGCCGGAGAGACGAATGCCATAACCTGCATGGAATACCGGACGCTTTGCGTTACGAATCTTTTCCAGAACTGTCTGGATCGTGGCTTCATCTACGGCGGGAGGCAGCTTTGCATCATCTTCTGCCGGGTCATAGCCATTCAAATCTTCCGTTTCGATATAGCCACCCTGATAGTTGACCGGGATATCTACCCACACAGGGCCGGGCCGACCGGTTGTAGCCAGATGCCAGGCTTTTTCCAGATGATAACGGATTGTCTTCGGATCTTCGATCATTACTGCGTATTTGGTCATTGGGGTCACAGACCTAACGATATCGTATTCCTGATCGCCCATTGCACGCAGCGGAGTTCCGGTAAACTGTAGCGCATAGCGAGCGGTTGTATCATAACGCACCTGACCAGAAATAATAAACATTGGAATAGAATCCAGCCAGCCGCCAACAACACCAGTCAATGCATTGGTACCACCCGGGCCAGTAGTAACACACACAGCCCCAATCTTATTATCAAGACGCGCATATGCTTCCGCCGCAATTGCACATGCCTGCTCGTGATGGTTATAAGTTACTTTCAAGCCTTTCTTATGGCCCAGCGCGTCATTCAGGTGCATAGCGCCACCGCCAACGACAGAAAACGCATCTGTTACGCCATGGCTCACCAAAAAATCAGCTACATAATCTGCAAGTCTTACCTTCATAAAACCTTCCTCCTCCGTTTTATTAGAAATTCAATTTGATTAATTCCTAAAGAAATTACAAGTACTGTTATAATAATCACTAACGACAGCACTATGCTTGTCTGTTCTTGAAACCATTTCGGAAAGGTGAACGCAAATATATTAATTAATGTCCACTGAACAAAAAAAAGGCCACGTGATATCAAGAAATAGCGCCGTTTCTGCGGTATAATAAGTGCAAGGAAAAACGGGAAAACACGCGAAAAACCTTGCACTTGGAGGCGGCCAT
>Ga0129317_1000250_pt1 | contig 64475 bp, 54 predicted proteins | sample Cm1ome_FD_94430 | JGI IMG/M metagenome (GOLD analysis project Ga0129317, IMG submission 94430) | Eastern black-and-white colobus group fecal microbial communities from Wisconsin, USA - Cm1105 metagenome | ecosystem: Host-associated > Mammals > Digestive system > Large intestine > Fecal | place... | reverse complement strand
TGGGGCGGAGGGGAAGATAAAGTCTGCGGATGCCGTTGAAATCCATCGCTGATTAGCGAGGTCCTGCCGAGCTTAGCAGCGCGATGCATTTCACAGAGCGGGAGCGTGCTCCGCAGACTTTATTTTCACCCGCAGCCCCAAACCACGATAATCTTCCCCCGGGACGAAAGACTCATACACACACCTCACCACCCCGTCCGCTGGCCGTACCGGCGGCGTCCTCACCTGCTTAACTAAATCTCTATTTGACAAAGACGCCCAGGATATCTATAATTAAAATTCAAAGGCCTTTTAGCGGCCTTTAAATGTAAGAGAAGGATGTGAATTATGAACTTTTTTAGAAATCTGGAATATAAATACGGAAAGTATGCGATCCGCAATCTGATGTATTATATTATCATGATGTATCTGGCGGGAATCCTGCTGAATCTGATTAACCCGATGTTCTATTATCTGTATCTGTCGCTGGACGCTAAGGCAATTCTGAGCGGCCAGATATGGAGAGTCGTGACATTTTTGATTTGTCCTCCGGCGTCGGGGATTTTGTTTAACCTGATTGCCATGTACCTGTACTATTCCCTGGGTACGACACTTGAGCGAACATGGGGAGCGTTCCGGTTTAACGTATACTTTTTCATGGGTGTACTCGGACATATTCTGGCTGCGTTTATCATTTACTTTGTAACGGGGACTTCCTATCCGCTGACAACGTATTATCTGAATGAATCGCTGCTTCTGGCCTTTGCCGTCACATTCCCGGAGCTTCAGTTCTGGCTGATGGGAATTCTGCCGATTAAGGCAAAATGGCTGGGAATCTTCATCGGCGCGCAGTTCCTTTATGACTTCTTCTTTGGCGGAGTAGTTTCGAAGATAGGTATCGGCCTCTCCATGCTCAATTTCGTGATTTTCTTCCTGATGACAAGAAACTACAGACAGGTTAATCCGAAGGAAGTAAAGAGAAAACAGGAATTTAAGTCACAGATGAAAAAGGCTGAGGTTCAGAAGATTCTTCTGACACACCACAAGTGTGCTGTCTGCGGAAGAACGGAAAAGGATGATCCGAACCTGGAATTCCGATTCTGCTCCAAATGTGCGGGCGGCCTTGAGTATTGTATGGATCATTTATATACTCATAAGCATGTCAGCGAGGAAGATTTAAAGGAAATGAGGCAATAATAGCAATACACAGTACGTGAGAAACATGCAAACCGGTGACAGGAGGAAGATTGACCGATGAAGAAAACTAAGATTATCTGTACGATGGGGCCAAATACCAACGATAGGGAGATTATGAAACAGCTCGCTTTGAATGGTATGGATGTAGCCAGATTTAACTTCTCGCATGGGGACTACGAGGAGCATATGGGCCGTTTTAAAATTCTTGAGAGCGTCAGGGAAGAACTGGAGCTTCCGATTGCGGCGCTCCTCGATACCAAGGGACCGGAGATTCGTACGGGAAAGCTGAAGGATGGGAAAAAGGTTATTTTACAGGAGGGTGAAACATATATTCTCACGACGGAAGAGATAATTGGGGATGATAAGAGAGGATATATTAATTATCAGGGACTTGCCGAGGATGTGAAAAAAGGCGACAAAATCCTGATTGACGACGGATTGATTGAACTCGATGTGGCCGAGATAAAGGGACGGGAAATTGTCTGTAAGATAGCTAACGGCGGTGAGCTGGGAGAGCAGAAGGGCGTTAACGTTCCCAATGTTAAAATCAAACTTCCGGCGCTGACCGACAAGGATAAAGATGATATCCGGTTTGGAATAGAGGCTGGATTTGACTTCGTAGCCGCTTCTTTTGTACGAAATGCAGATGCCATCAGAGAAATCAGGCAGATTATAGAAGAAGGCGGTTCCACGATGCAGATCATAGCCAAGATCGAGAATGCGGAGGGGATTGAGAATGTGGATGAGATTATTGAAGCCAGCGACGGCGTGATGGTGGCCCGCGGCGATATGGGCGTTGAGATACCGGCAGAGAAGGTTCCCTATATCCAGAAAATGCTGATCCGCAAATGCAACGAGGCATGCAAGGTGGTTATTACGGCCACCCAGATGCTGGATTCCATGATACGCAACCCGAGGCCGACCAGGGCGGAAGTTACGGATGTGGCCAATGCCGTTTATGACGGAACCGATGCGGTGATGCTGTCCGGTGAAACGGCGATGGGGCATTACCCGGTTGAGGCGGTCAGAATGATGAGCCAGATCGTGGAGGATTCGGAAAAACATCTGGATTATCTCTCCTACCAGAAGAGAAAAGTCAGCGCCGAGAATGTAAGGAACATTTCCAACGCAGTCTGCTATTCTTCCGTATCGACAGCGCATGATCTGGGGGCAAAGGTGATTGTCGCTCCAAGTATCAGCGGTTTTACAACCAGAATGCTTTCCAAGTGGCGTCCTAATGCGCTTATAGCCGGGCTTTCACCAAGTATGTCGGCCGTGAGACAGATGCAGCTTTACTGGGGGGTAAAACCATACCATGCAAAGCGCGCCGAATCGACTGACGTTTTGATTTACTCCTCTGTTGAACTGCTGAAGGAGAAAAAGGTTGTAAAAACGGGAGATATTGTTGTGGCAACGGCAGGCGTGGTGACATATGCCAACCGCCACTCACCGGCAGCCGATACAAATATTATGCGTGTTGTTGAGGTAGACTGATACGGTACCGATGTTACAGTTCAGCCTTCGGCTAAACCGTAACAAATGATGCACAGAAACGGCAAAAAAACGCCGTTTCGCGCCGCACAACTCGGGATTTTCGAAAAAAACAGCGAAAACACCTCGCGGAATACATCATGGCTGAACTGTTACGTACCGATACGGCGCGGTGATAAGAAATATTGAGATTTTTGTAAGATTACCGGTTGATTAATCTGCAAAATTAGTGTATAAATAATCTACAGGACAATGGAGTCTGGCCCGAATTCAGGAAAAGCAGTTTCCGGAAGCGGTTCAGGCTCTTTTTATACAAAGGGAGGAATATGGAATGGAGAAGAAACCATTTGTCACATTAGAGAAGCTTAAGGAAATTAATGAGACTTATCCAACCCCGTACCATCTTTACGATGAAAAGGGGATTCGGGAGAATGCGGAGCGTTTAAACAAGGCATTTGCGTGGAACAAGGGATTCAGAGAGTATTTTGCCGTGAAGGCCACCCCCAATCCATTTATCATTGATATATTGAAAAAGACAGGAAGCGGCGCGGACTGTTCCTCACTTACAGAGCTTATGATGGCAAAGGCTATGAAATTCGAAGGGGAGAAGATCATGTTTTCCTCGAATGATACGCCGCCGGAAGAATTTAAGCTGGCAGATGAGCTGGGAGCCATCATCAATCTCGATGACTTTACCCATATCGATTTTTTGGAGAAGACCATAGGACATATTCCGGAGACAATCAGCTGCCGTTATAATCCGGGCGGCCTGTTCAAAATCAGCAATGATATCATGGACAATCCGGGCGATTCCAAATACGGCATGACAACGGAACAGCTTTTCGAAGCATTTAAGGTGCTGAAGGCAAAAGGAGCGAAGTATTTTGGAATCCATGCATTTTTGGCCAGCAATACGGTGACGAACGAATATTATCCGATGCTCGCAAAGATTCTGTTTGAGGTGGCCGTAAAGCTGAAAGAGGAGACCGGGGCAGATATCCGCTTTATTAATTTGTCAGGAGGGGTGGGAATCCCATACCGTCCGGGCCAGGAGCCGAATGATATTTTTGCAATAGGCGAAGGTGTAAGGAAGGTTTACGAGGAAGTGCTGGTACCGGCAGGAATGGGAGAGGTAGCACTTTACACAGAGCTGGGCCGCTATATGCTGGGGCCTTACGGGTGTCTTGTAACGACTGCCATTCATGAGAAACATACACATAAAGAGTATATTGGCGTAGATGCCTGTGCCGTCAATCTGATGCGCCCGGCCATGTACGGCGCTTATCACCATATTACTGTAATGGGAAAAGAGGACAGGCCGTGTGATCATAAGTATGATGTGGCGGGCTCCCTCTGTGAAAACAACGATAAATTTGCGATTGACCGGATGCTGCCGAAGGTGGATATCGGCGATATTCTTGTAATTCATGATACGGGAGCGCACGGGTTTTCCATGGGATATAATTACAACGGAAAACTGAAATCAGCAGAATTATTGCTGAAAGAGGACGGCTCGGTGCAGATGATCAGACGGGCGGAGACGCCGGAGGATTACTTTGCCACCTTCGACTTCTGTGACATGTTCAAAAAGGGCTGATTTATGTGCTGATTCTGTTATAATGCAAAAAGAGGCATTTTTATTGCAGTCAAAAGTGCAATATTAAGAAAGTCTTCATAATTTATTCAAAGACTATACAAACATTTTCCGGAGAAGCGTGCTATACTATAAACATAATAAATGCACGATACAAATGAATTAAATCCTTTAACCTTTTTGAAATCCGAATTCCTAATGATTTAGCCCTGTGCCAACGGCACAGGGTTTTTTCATTCCAGGATATAAGAGAGATTGCACGAAAGCGATATCTTTGCATAAACGGTTTATCGCAGAAGAAGCAGTTTATACAGCCTCCGGTAATCAATGGGCTTTGCAACATGATCGTTCATTCCGGCTGTCAGTGCCTTTGTAACATCCTCCGCAAACGCATTGGCCGTCAGGGCGATTATCATAATATCCGCGGCCTGGGGATGATGACTGGAACGTATTTTGCGCGCAGCGGTGTAACCGTCCATGACGGGCATCTGTAAATCCATAAGGATGGCAAAGTAGGTTCCCGGTTCTGAATCCAGAAAACGCCGGTACGCCTCCTCTCCGTTGACGGCTCCGTCCACAGTGAAGCCGGCATCGCCAAGAATTGTCTGTGCTATCTCCATATTCAGTTCGTTATCTTCCGCCAGCAACAGGCGCCTGCCTGCCGCTGCCTTCCGGATTTCCTGGATACAGTCACAGAGGTTGTCCGGCTGGTCTGAGGATGGGCCGGATTTTAACAGAAGGGCTGCTTCCTGTTCCAATAATTTCAAGTGGAGGGTGACGGTAAAACGGCTGCCTTTGCCCGGCTCACTCTCCACCTGTATATTACCCTGCATGGCTGTAACGATTCCCAGTGCAATGGGCATACCGAGTCCGGTTCCCTGGATATGGCAGGCTTTGGCGTCCTCTGCCCGGGAAAAAGGGACAAATATGTAATCTAAAAAGTCCTTTGACATTCCGATTCCTGTATCAGCGACCGTGAAAACAAGGCAGCCGTATCCTGGAAGATGGGAGGAAACCTCCTGTACGGCGATGTCGATTCTGCCTCCGTCAGGAGTATACTTGATGGCATTTGTGATCAGGTTAATTAACACCTGACGGATTCTCCCGGCGTCTCCGCACAAATGGTCGTGGGGTGACTTAGGATTATGGAAGCACAGCTCCTGCTTCTTTGCGCAGGCCTGAGGAGAGAGAATCGATTCCACATCTCCCAGCAGCTCTTTCAGGGAGAAGGGAGCCTCTGCCAGTTCAAGCTTTCCTTTTTCTATTTTGGACATGTCCAGAACATCATTAATCAATTCAATGAGGTGATGGCTGGAGAGCGTTATTTTTTTCAGGCAGTCCCTTACCTTTTCAGGATCTTCGGCCTGAGACAGGGCGATGGAGGACATGCCGGTGATGGCGTTCAGCGGAGTTCTGATATCATGGGACATCTGGGCAAGAAAATGGCTCTTCGCCTCATTGGCCTGTTTGGCTGCCTCATATGCCGCCAGCAGCGCTTTGCGGTTGCGCTCCTCCTGCTCTTTCTCTTCCTCGACGCTGTGGGCTGCCAATATCACCTTCACAGGCACTCCATTGCGGCTTTCCGCAAGAATAATATGCATCCGCATCCATCCATAAGCACCGCCGTAATTTCTGCGGTATTCAAGAGCATAAATCATATCGCCCCCCGTAATTCTTCTGCGGATGTCACAAGCCGACAGCTCTTCCATAAACCGTTTCCGATCTTCCTCATGAATGAAATAGCTATAAACCGTTTTCAGATATTCATAGTCCGTACTGCTGCCGAGACGGCAGGCCAGATCGTCCATCAGATTAAATGGCTGGAATGATTCTGTGAGCAGGTCGATGTAGAATACGGAGTGATAAAAAACCGACAGGCCCCTGATAATATTCTGCGATTCAAAATACAGCCTTTTTTGCTGCTGTTCCTCCAGCTCTTTCATCTTTTGTTCATGTATCTGCATATTGGCAAAAATAACTTTACTTACACGGCCGTCTTTTATTTCCGCAATACTAAAGCGCGAACGGACCCAGATAAGGCCCTCCGGGTAAATCCTTCTAAAATCAATGTCATAGACCGGATGCTGCGCAGACAATGTGTTTCGCAGAAAATCCGGGCTTCCGGCACGGCGCATTTTTTCCTTGTCCTCGCTGAAGACATGATCGCGGATAAATTTATCATAGTAAGTACTGAGACTGCCTTTGGGAAATTGCCGGCTTTCCCGGATAAACTCTTCCTGCCAGACTGATTCCTCCATATCGTTGTCCAAATCAAACAGGTAAATGGAATAGTAGCATTGGCACAGTGTCGAAAGCACATCTTCCCGCATCTGCGCCTGCTGCCTGTCGTCCTGTTCGTCGAAGGCGGCGATAACGAAGGGGTGTTTGGAGGAATATCCGTCAATCGGCAGGAGCTTGATACGTCTCCATCCGCCGAATATGTCTCTGAAGATGATTTCGATCTGCTTTTCTCCGTCAGACAGCCTTTTGGAAATAAGCTTCGTATCCGCCAAACCGAGCAGGAGGGGGCGGTAGGGAACGGCCACCTCTTCGGCAGAGTAGACACGGAAAAAGTCTCCAAATTTTGTATATTTGAGGGAGAGCTCCTGAAGGCGTCCTGAAACTTTTATGGCCTTGTAGCTCTGGTCATCCAGATTGCAAAGGAAAATTCCGGTATAACTTTCGCCCAGAGTCTGGATAATGATATCATATTCTTTTTTCAGCATAAAGGTATTGGTGATATTCTGATGATATCCCCTCAGACAGACGCCCTCAGTATAGCTAAAGTCGCGTTTACCGCCACAGCGTATAAAAATCTCTCCCCATTTTGGATGGTGCCAGGTATACTGTACCTCGGCGCGGCCATCGGAAGTGATTCGTTCCACGGCAGACTGCACAAAATCGTAATAGTCGGCGTCAATACGGTCATACCAGACGCGGTAACACTCCTCGGGAGCCGGTTCCGTACTGAAACCCAGCAGTTCCAGCATTGTATGATCCGCATACATCCGCGGCTTTTTTCCTTCGTTAAGTTCTAAAACCCAGAGCCCCATTTGAGCTTCATGGAGGAGTTCCTGTATTTTCTGCGTATCTTTAAAATGATCCGGCATTTATCGATTCCTTTCTATAAAACAAGAATAGTATGCTTCCGCCGGGAGAGGAGCTTAAGTCCGCTGCGGCGGAATATTCATGAATATTTTACATATATATTTCTATTCTATGGTAAAAGTTTGGGCGATGCAAGAAAAAAATGGCTGCTGTACCTTTAAATTGCAGGACAGCAGCCGAAGCTTATATTTTTACGGAAAATTTGTAGCCCAGCCCCCAGACTGTTTTCAGATACCGGGGGTTTTTGGGATCTTCTTCTATCTTGTTTCTGAGATGACTTATGTAAACCATAATCGTATTGGCATCCACGACGGAGCCGTTCCAGACATGCTCATAGAGCTGTTCTTTTGTGAAGACACGGCCGGCATTGCACAGAAACAGCTTCATTAAAACATTCTCCCTGGATGAGAGAGGAATCGGCCGGTTATCTTTAAAGAGTTCCATTGTCATACTGTTATAGCAAAACGGGCCGGCCGTGATAAAATCAGGGAGCGGCCTGGAAGCTTTCATGTCCCTGCGGATGAGTGCTTTCATTTTAGCGCCCAGCACCACCGGATTAAAGGGCTTTCCTATATAATCGTCGGCTCCGATATCGAGGCCGTACAAGGTATCGAAATCCTCCGTACGGCCGCTCAGTACGATGATTGGTATCTCATTCCCGGAGGCCCTCAGGCGGCGGATTACCTCAAACCCTTCATCATTTCCATTCATCATAATATCCAGCAGGATCAGATTAATCTTGCTGTCACGGCTCATGACGATTGCCTCATGTCCGTTGGAAGCGGTAAGAGACTCATAGCCGCAGCTGGCAGCCACCCGTGTCAGCAGCTTGCGTATCGCAGGCTCATCGTCTACAATCAAAACAGTACCGTCTGACATAATAATCCACCTTTCTTTTTCAATGCGTATCTTCATTATAGAAAAAAACATGAAAAGATACCGTTAATTTCCCGCTAAGACTGCCAAAATTGACTAAAATGTGAACGTTTCTTAAGACTTTTTCATGAGATATTAAGAAGAGCAGAATAAAATGGGGTATGACTGAAAGCCAATGGGCAAGAAATCAAAAGAAGTCGATAAAAAAAGGAGGAGTATGTTATGTCTTTAGCTTTTCTGGGGTTTGCCATGATCGTTGTGTTTATGGCGCTGATTATGGCAAAAAAATTAAGTCCGTTCACATCATTGATACTGGTGCCGATTGCCTTCGGACTGCTGGCCGGTTATGGATGGGATACGCTTAAGTATGCCATGGACGGAATCAAAAGTGTAGCATCCACATTTTCAATGATGACGTTTGCAATCCTGTATTTCGGGGTTATGCTCACCGCCGGTATGTTTGATCCGATGGTTGACAAAGTAGTTGCCTGGTGCAAAGGCGATCCGCTGAAGGTTCTGGTGGGAACCGCTGTTCTTGCCGCTTTCGTTTCCCTGGACGGAGACGGAACAACAACCGTCATGATCTGCTGTACGGCCATGATTCCGATTTACAACAGGCTGAAAATTAAAAAGATTTATCTTGCAAACCTGATTATTCTTCAGAATTGTATTATGAACCTGATTCCTTGGGGGGGCCCGACGGCCCGTGTTATGTCCGTTATGAATCTGGACGCCGGTGAGCTTCTGGCTCCGCTTGTACCGGGAATGGCCCTGTCGGCAGTCTATGTAATAGGAGTTTCCTACTATCTGGGACTGAAAGAGCGCAAAAGGCTCGGGATTATGGATATCAGCAACTCGGTAAACACAGTGGAACTCTCAGACGAGGAGAGGGAGTGGAAACGTCCGAAGATGATTCTGTTCAACCTGCTTCTCACGGTTGCAATCATCACGTCCCTGATTATGGGTCTGGCATCCTCCGCCATTCTGTTTGGTGTAGGTACCGCAATCGCACTGGTGGTTAATTACCCGGTGCAGAAAACACAGAGAAAGGTAATCAGCTCGCTCGCACCCGACATGATCAGCGTTGTCATGATGGTTCTGGGAGCCGGAGTTCTCATGGGAGTTCTGAACGGACCTGAAGATGCCGGCATGTCAAATGCTATTGCACAGTTCCTTGTATCGGTAATTCCGGAATCTCTGGGACGTTATTTTGCAGTGATTATTGCCGTGATCAGTGCGCCCGGTACATACCTTCTGAATAATGACGCCTTCTATTACGGTGTTCTGCCGCCTCTGGCAGCGACGGCTCAGGCCTATGGCTTTACGGATCTCCAGATTGGTTTTGCTGCCCTGATGGGTCAGGCCTTCCATTTCCTCAGCCCGCTGGTGCCGTTTATTTACCTGCTGATGGATCTGACAGAAATTTCGCTGGCCGAGTACCAGGGCTATATTTTCAAATGGTGTATCGGAATATTTGTAATATTTATGGGAGCCGGGCTTCTGCTCGGATATCTTCCGGTGTTATAACAGTTAGGGTTTATATTCTGAAAAACTTACTAAATTTTTGCCATAATGTCAAGTGATGAATTCAAAAAAATGATTCATCAGATAATTTTTGCGCAAAAAATTCCCCATAGCCAAAACTATGAGCCCTCCCCATGCCGGGGAGGGCCTCGCTGTCCTTATGCTGCAATTTCCGGGATTTCCCCGACAAAGTTATAAACAATCCTGACTTCCTGCACCTTCTGGCCGTCCACTTTCTTGACCTCGCCAATTAGAATCTTGCAGATAAGCCAATTCAATACCGCTTCGTCCAGTTCCTCGATGGCAGCGTAGCGCCGGATTTCCCGGATAAAGGTGCGGTCTTCGTTTTCCTGTTCGTCAGAATGCCGCTGCATCAGCATCAGGTCTTGCAGGCGCTTCTGATTGGATTCCTGTTCCTGTTCCAGAGCCGCCGTCAGCTTCACAAACCGCTGCTGCTGTTCAGCACGTCCTGTATGGGGTGGTAGCAGTTTTCATTTGCTACGATAGAGAGCGCCGCCGTGATCTTTTTCTCACTGGTCAGGCCGTAGTTCTGCTCAAAGTAGAGAAGCAGGTACTTCACGTCAGTATCCGTCAGGGCGCTGGTTTCCCTGCGCCAGCCCAAATCCCGCACAATGTCAATCCGGTCAGTCAGTAGATTCAGCCGGATGGCGTCCCGCAGGAGCGGATCACGGCAGAACACGGTTTGACAGTTGCCGATGGTGTTGGCAGTCTGGCCCTTTTCGGTGACAGAAAGGCTTTCCCGCACTTCCTCAACGCTCTGCTCCGGCGCTAAGACTTCGGCTGCGCTCATCACGGCCTGCCGGGTGGCTGGCTCTAAACTCTGATATTCGCTGCTCAATTTTCCTCACCTCTTTTCCATGCTCAGCAACCACGAAGGCCCGTTCCTTCGTCGTGCCGGATAGCAGAATATCCAGCAGGTACTCCGTATGGGCTTTCTTTTGCAGGGCTTCAATGAACAGCGGGTTCCATTCATCCTCCGGGAACTTTGGTGCGTATTCCTGTTCCCAGCGTTCCAGCAGGTGCAGGTAATCGCACAACACCCGGAAACATTTCTGTTCCGCCTGCCGGTAACGCAGTTCCTCGCTGATTTTTGGCTTGACCGGCCTCCTGCGAGGCGGGCTATGGCCCTTGGCGTCATAGCCGATAGAGAAATCCTCCGCCAGCTTTAACGCCGCTTCCTTGCCGCTCAGCCCGAACAGGCGGGCAGTGAAATCAATCACATCCCCGTCCGCCTGACAGCCGAAGCAGTGGAACCGGCGGTCAACCTTCATGCTGGGATGCCTGTCCTTGTGAAAGGGACAGGCATCCCGTTTCTTCCTACCCGGATTCCATAATGCTCCACAGCCTGCCGGATAGTGACAGACTGTTTTACCGCTTCATATACATTCGATTTTCCCACCTCCTGACAAAACAAGCGATTACTTTCTCTCCGTCAGAAATCAGATGCTTTACAACTCCATATCTTGTTTTGGGGCCGGGGAAATCCGCCCCTCACGTTCCCAACGCTCCCGGTTCTTCCGATCAGCGTCCGCCTTGCCCCTTGCCAGCTTATCCTTGATGGATTCTCTTGCCTTTGCCTTAATCTGCGCTTTGCCAGCCTGTTTGACCTCCGGCTGCATAAGCGTCCTCTGGATTTTTTACCAGGGCGTGCTGCATGGCATTTTTGATTTTGCTGATAACTCCATCCAGACGGGCGGCGGCGTATTCCCGTTCCTTCTGCGGGGCCTTCCGCTCCGGCGAAAGCACCCATTTTTTCGTTTCCTCCACCAGACGAATATCTTCCTTGTGGGTTTCCTGCCGGACAGCATCGGTCACTATCTCCACCGCCTTGTCATAGGCCACATCGGAAACATCGTCCAGCAGCGTCTCCACGTCCTCAATTTTGAGCGTCAGTTCTTCCAGCTTCTGCTCCTGCGCTGCCAGCTGCTCCTTCTGCTTCATCAGGATATAATCCTGCTTTTCCAGATACTCCCGCCCGCCGTAAGCCGGTTCCTGTTCCAGATGCAGGCCATGCCGCTCTGCGATGTCAAACAGAATCGTCCGGCAGACTGCATCAAAGGTCTGCTTGCGGTTGTTGCTCCGGCTTTTTGGCTTGTCTGGGTGTGGGAGAGGGATACCCAATTCCTCCAGCGCCTTTTCCTGCTGGGGGCAGAGTTCGCCGTATCGGTTCTCACAGTCAAAGACATGATGCTCATGGATGGGGGGCGTACCCTCGTCCAGATGGAGCGCCCAGTCCAGGATGTGGATATGGGAACCGAAACGGCGCTCAAATTCCTCATAAAACTCGTTGACGATGCGAAAAAGCGTTTCCGGCGAAACGGATTCCTCCAGCGTACCAATCTGGTAGATGCTTTCCTCCGGGCAGGTCTTGTTGTTTTTCAGTAAGTCCTCCACGGTGCGGTTGCGCTCCCCTCCGGCCAACTGCGCTCCAGCCGGCACAGCAGGGGATACTTCCGGCTGAACTCCGCCAGCCTGCGCTTCAAGCTGGCGTTAAAGGTGTAGATGCTGGCAAGGATCTCCGCCTCGTTCCAGTTGATGATGGTTTCTTTCTCATACTTAGACAGCTTCCTCATACATATCCTCCTCATAATCCGTATTGGCTTGCAGCACACGCAGGCTGCGCTTGAGATGGCGGTATTCGTCCATCTCCATGCGCAGATGGTGGTAAAAAGCCTCGTACCAGCTTTCATCCACCTCCGTCTCCACCTTCCGGGCTAGCTCAAGCATCCGGCGTTTGGCCTCTGGGTCAACGGTCAGGGCGGTCAGCCATTTCAGCCGTGTCACCGTATTGTGCCGGTTGGGACAGGCGAAAACGTAAAGAATCTTCTTTTCCTTCTTACTCAGTTTCATAATGATGTTCCTCCTTTTCTTTGTGGCGGAGCGATACGCCCCATATGGTTTACTTGTTTCTGTCTGCCGTTTTCTGCACGCGAAAGGTTCCTGCCCGGATTTTCTCCCAGCGTATCGGCCTCTTTGGTGCGCTCGATTTCTGTCATGGCGTCACTTCCCCGGAGGTCATCCCCTTGCAGCCAGTCATTTAATTTTCAAGGTTCAGTACTTGTCTGCAAGAATCATTTTAGCGTAAAAAGAGGGCTGCTTCCGTATATCCAAGAGGTCGGAAAAACGATCGAAATCCGCATATTTCCACGCTTTTGGAAACGTGCTATAATAGATAGCGAGTACAGGAAACTGTTGGCAAAAGGGGGCTTTAGAATGTACACAAAACTGTCAATCCCGGAACGGCTCAAAGACCTGCGGGTGGTAGACAAGCTTCAGGCCCTGCATCTGAGTGATGCTATGGTAGAACTTTTGAGCAGCGGAAAAATCAACAACCGGCTTCTCTGCGAACTGGCTACCCATCCAAACTTTCAGCGGTTGATGGTCGATATGGAAATCTTCATCGACCGGATTGCCGATATGCGGATTGAGCATGAACCTTATACTGGAAGCCACCCGGCAGACGGTAATCCGTGACCATGCGCCGGGGGAGAATGACCTTTATATGCGGACGTTGGAACTGGGACAGGTACAGGAAAGCGACTTTTTCAGCACGTCCTCCATGACGATCTGGATAGCATTGTCCGGGATATCCGGGAGGCCCATGTAAAAGACAAGACCACCGCCGATCCGCAGCCCACGCTGGAGGATGTGAAAGAACAATTTGAACTGGCCATGCAGCAGGGCAGCAACGAGGAACTGGTGATCCATGAATTCTGCGAACAGATGCAGATACCCTTTGAGAAGATTTCCTCAGAGGATTTCTCGGCATTCCTGCGGATACTGAGCCTGTCCAAGCTACTCAAAAATCCCAACAATAAGAGAGGAAAGGCCAGCCCTATCCCACCCAACCGGAAAGCCAGACGACGCCGGAAATAAAAAGAGCCGCCCGCCGGATGACTCCAGTGAGTGGCTCAAAAGATGATGCTGCCCTTACATGGGCTTTGTGGTTCTGATATATGGAAAATATATTTCAATAACGGAATCCGTGACTCCGCTTTTGTAAACCTTGCGGATGTCCGTGACCGTTCCCGCCGGTGCGTGTTTCAGGTATGCAAGCAATTTCCGGCTATTAGCAAAATGGCAATGCTGGCCGTTTGTGCGTTCAATGCGGTATCTCATAGCGTCTCCTATCTGTACACCAGCTCTGCGAGGATGATTTCCTCTGCCCGGCTGCGGATACTGTTCATAGACTGTACCCAGCAGAGCCAGTACAAAGGAATACAACCCCTTTCGCATTATAGTTAATTTCTACATACTCATATTTTTTCATTCTTCAAAACTCCTTTCAAATACAAATTTATCTTTGGGTGTATTGACTTTTACAAACTGGATTTTTATAACCAAACGCCCCAATCGCCATAATTAAATGTGCCACTGCCATGACAAAGTTTCCCATTTTCTTTAAGTTCCTCAAATGCTTTTCGCATACGGATTAAAATTTCCGGCTGTATATCCAATGAATGATGTGCGGGGAATACTTTTTTTACTGGCAATGCAGAAATCTTTTTCAATGAAGCAAGATATGCTTCAGGGTCAGTAGAAGGATAGTATGCAAACAGTATATCTTTATATACCAAATCGCCAGTAAATAAGTATCCTTTGTCTTTTTCCCAAAAGCACAAATGCCCTGGTGAATGTCCAGGTGTATGCAACACTTCAATTTGCCGTTCGCCAATATCTATCACATCATGGTCAGTTACAATTTTTGTTGGCATTCCTTGAAAAAGCTCGTAATCATATACATTGAAGTTATTTGGTAAATCACAACGGTCAATAACCATTTTCCTAATTGTTTCTATCGATAAAGGAAATTTTCCATTAAGCCAATCCAATTCTTCAGCATGAGCATAAAAGTCTGGAAAATATTGGTGTCCACCAATATGATCCCAATGAATGTGTGTTGCAACTGCCGTAATAGGCTTATTTGTGAATTTTATAACTTCATCGTATATGTTTGAAATGCCAAGTCCTGTGTCAATAAGTAGGCTTCGCTCGCTTCCATTTAATAAATAGCAATGCGTTTCTTCCCAATGTCGATATTCACTGATAATATAAGTATTATCATCTACTCTATCTATTGTAAACCAGTTATCCATAGCCTGCATACTCCCTTCAAATAAAATTTATCTTGGATTTATTGACCTTTACAAATTGAGATTTATCCTTTCAAATTCTTCAAAGCAGACGGATTATTCTCTAAGATTTCTCCAACAGTGGGACATCTCTCTAAATCCAAACAATCGCCACAAGTAGCAACACCCTTTTCTAATGCACACTGGCGAATACCACACATATTATCACAAAATACGGTTTTAATTCCGTCAACACGACAGCCTTGACAGTTAATATGCTCAGGAAGAATAGGTGCATTATTTAATTCAGCCCATAGCTTTGCAGTTTTTTTTCGTAATTCTTGGTTGTCATTGATTGTTGCAATATATGCATTACATTTTTCACAATCCAGTCCACAATATGCAATCATTTTTTTCATGGTTATGTACCCCCATAATTTCAAATTTATCAATTTCGTATCTTCTTGCATTCTTCTATTTTCAAATCATTACCTTGTTGAATTTTTAGCCAACACCCCAGACAGTTAATATGTACTGTGGATAGTCTGGGGACGGCTCTATCTTCTTTCTTAGCTTCCTTGTGAATGATGTGAGGTTGCTTCCCTTTGGTGCATTGTAGAAGCCCCAAACATTTTCATAAAGTTGGTCTTTCATAAATACCGTCCTTTGTGGCAAAAGAGCAAATAGAGTAAGTCAAATTCCTTTGCTGTCAAATATATATTGTTACCTCCTTATGTATCAAAACTGTTGAATTGGAATTTGTCATAATGAATTATGGATATTATAGGTTTAAGTAGTAGCAAGACTTTGATTTTTTATCCAGATATAGCAGATAACCACTCCGATTAAGGCTATCCCTCCCGTGGTTATATATGGTAATTCAATATTGCTTTCATACAGATACCCAGCTAATAAAGGAGCAATAACTTTGCTAAGATTTCCGGCGGTACTGGCAAATCCCATCAGTGTTCCTTTATGCTGATTGTCAGTTTTTGAAAGGGTTGCGTTTAATGTGGGTACTGTAATAGCAGAAGATACCGCAAATAAGCCAAAAACCACCAACACACTAACAAACCCAGTTGTCAATACCATGGCAAACGCTACTAAGGCTTTGCAAAACATACCTATCAGTATTAGTCGCTTCTCACCAATTTTTTTTGATAAAGGACCAGTCAAAAAGCCTTGTACTACAATCAAAATACCTGCTAGAGCCATCCATATAACACCAACTTGCTTAGTGGAAAATCCAAACTTATCTACGACATACAGCCCCGTAATTCCTTGCAAGCCTGTTTGACAGAAATGCACGACGAAAATAAGTATCAAAACCATTCCTGCTGAGCCAAAAATTATACTTTTCAGGTCTGAAAAATCAAAGGGTTTTCTTTTTTCCGTCTGTCCTGAACGCTCAATTGACTCTGGCAAAAATGTTAGAATTAGCAGAAAGGCAATAAATGAAATGCCAGCTCCTGTAAAAAATGGGAGCGCAAGCGAATAGCCTGCAAGAATGCCTCCCAATAATGGTCCCATCATTACGCCAACGCTCATTGAAGCTCCAAGTTGACTCATATTCTTGCTTCTTTCTTCTTCCGAGCTGGAATCTCCAACATATGCCAAAGATGCAACGGACGTAGCAGATGACAAAATACCCGATAAACTGCGAGCTATAAATAGCGTCCAAAAGGATGAAGCCAAACCGAACAGGAACAAACTGATGGAATATCCTATAATACCAATGCTGATAATCGGCTTTCTACCAATTCGGTCGGACAGTGCACCCCAAAAAGGTGCGCATACTGTTTGTGCCAGAGCATATACGGCAGTGAGCCATCCAAGCTCACGACCGCCAGCACCTAGATTTTCCATGTAAAATGGCATGACCGGAAGAATTAAGCTATATCCTAACGCAATCACCAAAGTAGCAAGCTTTAAAGCGAAAATCGGCTTTTTATTCATCAATCGTCACCGTCCCCTCCGAGCCGTCCACCGTTATCATTTGTCCATTTTTAATACTTCTCGTGGCTGTGTGTGTCGCCATAACGGCAGGGATACCACATTCCCGTGCAACAATACTTGAATGACTGAGAGGACCTCCAATATCCGTTACAATTCCACTTGCAGAGGCAAATAAGGGTGTCCAAGCCGGAGTTGTAGTAACGGCAACCAAAACACTTCCCGGCTGGAAATTTTTAAAATCTGCCGGACTATTTAGTACGCAGGCACGAGCTGTCACGACACCAGAACTGGTTCCTATACCCCTCAACACGGTTTTTCCATCTTTTTGTTTCTGTGGTGCATGTGATATACTTTTTACTTTCTTCTCAGGTAACTGAGCTGGTGGCACATAGCCCTGATACTTTTTGAGTTCCGCTTTTCGCTCAAGTATCGAATTTCTTCTATCAGATAAAGGTATATTTTCGTCTAACTGTATTATGAGTTTTTCCAATTCCAATTTTGTGAGCCAATAAATATCATCTATATGCGAAGTAGCTCCGCCACGTATAAGGCGTGCTGAAATTTCATGAAACATCCGGCGAATCAGAGGATGCCCCATTCCCATCAAATAAATAGCATTTTCACGCATAGGAGCAGTTTCCTGCGCCCAATGGAGCAACTTCAAAAACAGTTTTTTGCGTGAGCTACCTATATGTTGTAAAATTTCTTCTTCTGCCTGTTTCCTATGCTTTTCAAATTTGGATTGACGTAAAAAAGGACTTTCACCTTTGCCTTCTACAAAGGTTTTTATGGATTCAAAGGTTGGTGTAAGTGTTTCCTGCGGTGTGGAATATGCAAAATCAAATTCATAAGCGGTACGACCAAACTCTTTAAAATACTGATTGATTCGATTTTTCCATTCTATCCATACTTCCAGCGAAACTTCGTCAGGCGGAACTGAGGACATAAAATTTTCCGCTATCTTTGCTGTTGGATTACTTTGCAGATAAAGGTTGAGAGTATTATTTTGCTTTACCCATTCCGAGAGACTCCACAGGTTCTTTTCGGCTTGCAGAGCAATCGTATCAAATCCAAGCAGGAAAACAGAAGTATCTGTTATACCAGCGCGACAAGCCGCTCCCTGAAAAAATTTTGTAAATAATGTTTCGCTGATAGAGGCGGCTGGCAATGTAAGCTGAATCCTCGTGAAATAAATACACGCTCCATAAAATACAGTCTGAATCCCCTCCATTATTTGATGAGCATTCAGCATATGCATGGGCTTTTCTTCCCATTGTTTAATCACATCCTCAAATTCTTTTCGTGCTGTTTCCCAGTGTGCAACACTATTCGTGAGCGCACGGCGTAAAGATCGGGGGGAAAGGGATTTGACAGCAATCAAAAGAGGCTTTGAATTAGCGGAAAGATAGACATATCCGTTAATAAGCGTATATGCTCCGTTTTCTGGCAGTAGCTTTTTCGCACTTTTACCAAACATATCTATCCATAAAAGCGCCGACGCACGGTTGACTATTTCAAGCCCAAGTGTGGCGAATAAGGGCGTAACAGGATTTGGCAAGTGTTCCGCTAGACTGCCTCTTGTATATATAACATTCTTTTCCGGTAACGTCCATTCCGGCGGTAGGACAGTAATAGGGCGAGCCTGAACAATATACAACTTATCTTTTTCCAGTGCCCACTCTACATCCATAGGCATTTCATAATACTTCTCAATTTTTTTTCCAAGCTGTGTCAATCGCATAACTTGATTGCGAGTAAGAGCATGTTTTTTTCTCAACTGTTCAGGAGTTGGGATTTCTTCTGTTCCATCTGAGTTGCGGACTGTCATAATCTCTTTGTTTGCTACTTCATACGATACAATTCGTTCAGCATTTTTATCTACAACGATTGTATCAGGGGTGACTAAGCTAGAAACCACCGATTCGCCAAGTCCCCATGCGGCGTTAACAATCATTTCGCTGCGTCTGCCATTGATAGGGTTTAGCGTAAACATAACGCCGGACGCATCGGAAAACGCAAGCTTTTGTACTACAACAGCAAGTGCGACAATTTCCTGCTTTATATCATTCTTCACGCGGTAAGCAATAGCGCGGGCTGTCCATAGGGAAGCCCAGCACCTCTTTACAGCGTCAAGAACTTCATTCTCACCTTGTATGTTTAGATAGGTTTCCTGCTGGCCTGCAAAAGAAGCGTCGGGCAAATCCTCGGCGGTTGCGGAGGAACGGACAGCCACCGCTATATTTCCCAATCCGGCATATGCGGTTTTAATTGCATCTGATACTTCCTGCGGCATTTCTCCATTATGGAAAAGCATCCCTATCTGCGTAGATGCATTTTCAAGCTGGCTGGTATTGTTAGAGTCAATACCGTCCAGCAACTTATTAATGTGAGGCTGAATATGGTTCTTTTCAACAAAAATCTTGTATGAAGTAGTCGTAACATGAAAGCCCTCCGGCACAGGGATACCCGCTGTCAAAAGTTTTGATAAAGACATACCTTTTCCGCCGACCATTTCAACGGTTGCCTGTTTATGCAACAAGGGTAGAGTATAATAAATCATAATAATTCATCTCCATCATTCATAATTCCGTGTAGAAATATATCCATTGTTTCATCAAGCATTTTCTCCGGACTGGCTGATGGTCGGGATGTGTAAATGATTGATATAATGGAGTTAATTAACAAACGCGTCATGAGATCGGCATTCGTCTTACGGAAGACGCCTGATTCCATTCCATTTTCAATTACAGATTTTATAATATCCTGATATGCGTAACGCGCAGTTTTCAGCCGCTTTCGATAATCTTCTTCTAAATAGTCAGATTCTGTATTTAACCACATCAGCACCGTTCGATACTGCTTTGGTACTCCAAGATGATTCAGCATGATTTTTCTAAGACACTGTTCCGGCGAGGATTCATCGGCAATAATCCTATGAACCTTTTTAATTGTTTCTTCTATTTCTTTCTCAACTGCATATACAACAATTTCGTCTTTCGTTTTGAAAAAATCATACAGACTGGACTTTCCCATGTTTGCTAAAATCGCAATTTCCCTCATTGATGTTTTTTGGAATCCATTTTTCTCTATGAGCTGCAAAGCAACACTGATTATTTCTTCTCGGCGCTCTTCTTGTTGTTCTGGTGTAAGAATAATTCCTTTTGGCATATTATGATACCTCCTTGTAACGACCATCGGTCGTTTCTTATTTCTTTTTCATTATATAGAGACCGATGGTCGCTTGTCAAGGCCGATTTTTATACAAAAAGATGCCATATTACAGTTTTAATTGACTGCAATATGGCATTGTTTATTTAATTTAACAGGAAAGTTCTCCTGTTAAATTAAAACCGCTCCGCAAAGGAGCGCAACTCTAAAGAAGGCTTGTTCACTAAGCTCGTTACACTCGCTAAGTGATCCAATGCCTGCGGCGGCAGGAGCTTACCGCTGGTGCGGCAGGTTCTTTTCAATTGGAATCACGCTGGGCATGGACGCCACAAATTTTTTTGTTTCCTCGATAAACATGCGGACGGCCTTTGCACCGGAGGGATTGGCTTCTCTCTGGGTCACGAGATAGATTGTCCGGGCGGGCAGCTCCGGTTCGGGTGATGAGATGACAATATTTCCGTCGCGGTTAATCATCTCCGCCACACAGAGCGGGACAGCAGCCCATGCACGTTCTGACTGGAGAAAAAACTCAATCAGGGTCGGAGTGTCGACAGTGACCTTTGGTTTTGTGATAGGACTCCAGTTTCGGTTATGCCAGATTTCAAATTCCACGCCCAGGTCAATATAAGTCTCGTCCTCCACGGACAGCGACTCCACTTTTATAATATCTGGATAGGAGGAGTAGCGCCGGTCACTGACCAGAACCATCGGCTCACAGAAAATAGGCGAAGTGACAAGATTCCTGGATGGAAACGGCCGGGATACAAAGCCGATATCCAGGAGGTAATTGTCCATAAGATTATAAATGGTATTGTTCCAGTGGGTGCTGATTGTAAGTCTCAGCTGGCTGCTGCCGGAGAAACGGCTGTAAAGGCCGGTAAATAAAAAAGAATTGATGCTGTGCGGCGCTGAAACCTTCAGTTCATAGCAGGACAAGTTCTCCTTCCAGGTTTTAATATCTTTTTCCACCTCCAGATAACGGCTGGCCAGGGTAAGGAATTCGTTGCCTTTCGGAGTCAGGGTCACTCCTTTGATTCCGGGGCGCCGGTTCACGAGAGGACTTCCGATTTCTGACTCCAGATTGGTCAGGCGGCTGCTGATTGTAGATTGGGATACAAACAGTTTATCGGCAGCTTTAGACAGGTTCCTGGTCTCGGTGATAGCCAGAAAAGCCTCAATTTCAAGGGGGTTCATACAGCACTTCCTTTCTTTAAATATCGAAAAAGCCGATGATTATGAACAGGTTTTAATATTTTACATCAGAAAAAGCCGATGTTATAATTCTTATACAAGTTATAAATTTTATTAAATATTATCAGAAAAAAAACCTCCTTGCAAGGAAAAATTCAACATTTGCTTCGGCCGGAGCATATGCAAAAAAGAATCAAAGAATGTGGTGACAAAAAGAACGATTCAGATGTAATTTAGGAGGAAGAAAATGAAACAGGCGGATTTAGTAATCAAAAATGCAAAGATTTATACAAACGGGACTTTTTTTCAAGGCGCTGTGGCAGTCAGGGACGGAATGATTGCCAGCGTATGCACGGACAGTGAAATACCTGAGGCGGAGAAAGTGATAGACGCAGAGGGAAAGTACCTGCTTCCTGGGATGATAGAGTCCCATATGCATGTTAGAGAACCGGGCAGACCGGACAGAGGAACCTTCTTTACGGAGACGAAGGCGGCTGCCGCCGGAGGTGTTACGACGATCCTGGAACATCCGATTGCAAAACCGCCGCAGTATTCCAAGGAGATCCTGGAGAGAAGAATTCGTGATGCCTCGGACAAATGTGTCGTGGATTTTGCTTTCTTTGGTGCGGCAGGTTCAAAGTATCCCGATAAAATCAGAGAAATGGGGGAGACGGGAATTGTCGCTTTCAAAACCTTCCTCCATGATGCGCCGGAGGGAAGGGACGAGGAATTCATGGGGCTTACAATGGCAAATGACGGGGAGATGTATTTTGGCTTCCGCGAAGTGGCCAAGACGGGTAAGCTGTGTGCGGTCCATGCGGAAAACAATGATATTATTTCGAAAATGATAAAGGAATTCAGAAAAGAGGGAAAAGTGTCCCCGATATACCATTGCCTGTCCCGCCCCAAATTTGCGGAATATGAGACAGTCGGAAAGCTGCTGATGATTGCAAAGGACTGCGGTGTGAAGCTGATCTTCTGCCACATGTCGACTCCTGAATCCATGGAGCTTATCAAATCGGCAAAACAGGAAGGGCTGGAGGTTTATATGGAAACATGTCCCCAGTATCTGTTCCTGACCGAGGAAGATGTGGTAAAGCATGGCGCCTATGCGAAATGCAATCCGCCTCTTAGAAAAAAAGAAGACGTGGATGCATTATGGGATTATGTAAGAGACGGTTCCGTTGATTTTATAGGAAGTGATCATGCGACTTATACGGTTGCGGAAAAAGAAAGCGGAAAAGATGATATATTTGTGGCTCCATCCGGTTTCCTCGGCGTGGATCTCCGTCTTCCCCTGATGCTCAACGCAGTCAATGAAAAGAGGTTATCGATGGAACGCGCAGTTGATCTCATGAGTACGAATGTGGCAAAATCATTTGGCCTGTATCCGAAAAAGGGTGTGATAAGCGCCGGTGCGGATGCCGACTTTGTAATGGTGGACATGGATGAGGTATTTACGGTAGATAAGAATCAAAATTACTCACAGTCCAGGGAAATTGCCAAAGTGTATGACGGCTGGAGACTGAAGGGAAAGCCGGTGATGACCGTTGTCAGAGGGCGCGTGGTTATGGAAAACGGGATTGTGGATGAGGAGAGTAAGGGCTGGGGACACCTGCTCGAAACATATATAGAAAAAAATGAGGAGGAAAAGGGATGATTCCAGATTTTATACCGGCAGATTTGAAGATTTTTTGGCTCTTTTTTGGATTTCTCAGCCTGCTTCCAATGATTTTGGCTTATATTACGCAGAAACGGGATGACAGACGGAACAAGTAGAGTGATATTCGGAGGAGTTATTGGAGGAGGTATTTATGGTTTATGTGATAATTCTGCTGCTTTATCTGGCGGCGCTGATTTTTGTTGGGAAGCTTGCGTCACGCGGAGTATCAAGCAGCGATGACTGGGCAGTGGCGGGGAGGAGCCTCGGAGTCTGGTCCAGCGCGGCTTCATATTTTACGACGGTATTGAGTGCGGTATCTTTTATCGGGTATATGGGGTATTACTATCAGTTCGGATGGGGAGGCTGGTGGAACTGGGCAGGAACCTTAATCTGTACGATACTGTTTGCCGGATTTTTTGCAGCCCGTCTCAGGCGGTTTGGCGGTGTCACAATTTCCGATTTCCTGGACAGACGGTTTGGAAAGGCCCATGGGGCGATAGCCGCAGTTCTAATTTTATTTTCAACCGTTCTGTTTACCATGGCCCAGCTGGTTGCATCGGCCTCCATTATTAAGGTGATCACAGGGATTCCGGAGTATCTGTCCGTGATAATTGTGGGGATCGTGTTTCTGGCCTTTACGGTGACGGGCGGGATGAAATCAGTTGCATGGACCAGTGTTTTGACATCCGTTTTGATTCTTTTTGGAGCATATGCGCTGATGATTGCCATTCTCGGTAAGACAGGCGGATTCTGGGAATTGCACCGGTTAGCTTACACGGAGGACCCGGCGCTTCTGGATCCTTTTGCCGGCGGAAGTATCGGCGCAGGACTGGCGCTTTCATGGTGTGTGACCTGGGGGATTGGTAATTTCGGGCTGCCGCAGCTTATTACAAAGTTTAATTCCTGTAAAGACGAGAAAACGGCGCGTTACAGCCAGGGAATTTCGGGTATACTTTTTGTTCTTTTTTATCTTCCGCTTATGGTAATTGGTCTGGGAATGAGAATCCTCCGGCCGGACATTGTACAGACAGATACGGTGGCTTCAATTGCAATGGTAGAAATGGTGAGTCCTCTGATAGGGGGAATCGTGCTGGCCGCCATCCTGGGTGCCGCCATATCCACGGCAGCCTCCGTCCTTTTACAGGCGGGAACCACGGCAACCAGGGATATCTATCAGAAATTTATCAATCCGAATGCAGAGGGGGAGCGGGTACTGGCGATATCAAAAGGAACGACATTGACGGTTGGGATAATATCGACTGTATTGTCACTGTTTAATTCTTCCACCGTTCTGATGATTCAGTCCAATATGGTAGGCGTCCTCGGCTCGATGCTTGCTATGACGATTATTATCGGATTTACCTGGAAACGGTCAAACGCCCAGGGGGGAATGGCCGGTATGCTGGCCGGTATCCTGACGGCAGTAATATGGTATGTACTGAAACAGCCATTTGGATGGATGCCAATTCTTCCGGCCATTTTCACGTCGACGGCAGCCAATATATTAGTAAGTCTGATGACTCCGGCGCCGCCCAAAGAGACAGTGGATGAATTTTTTGGAAAAAAGGACAGAATAGAGGAGGAGCCGGAGAAGAAATTTGCAGATGCTGCAGGAACAGGAGGAGAAACATGCGGACAGATGTGAATATGGAACGTCTGATGGAAAGCCTTCACCGGACGGGGGATATCGGAAAAACAGAGAATGGGGGGATCACCCGCCCGGGCTTTAGCAGGGAATATGAGATGGCGTCTAAAGAATTAATCGCAATGATGAAGGAAGCCGGTCTTACGGTTTCAAAAGACCGGGTGGGCAATATTATCGGACGCAGAGAGGGAAGCAGGAGCGGAGCTTTGTCGATTATGACAGGTTCCCATCTCGATACGGTAACGGAAGGCGGACTCTATGACGGGAATCTGGGAATTATTTCTGCTCTGGAAGCTGTCAGGATGATGAATGATTATCAAGTGGAGACGGCTCATCCGATTGAGGTGGTTGCATTTAACGCTGAAGAAGGCAGTGAAATGGGAGGAACATTTGGCAGCCGTGTAATGACCGGACGTCAGGATTTGAAAGAAAAGGGATTATGCGAAAAACTGGCCCGCTATGGTCTGGACTGCAGTGATTTGGAAAGGTCTATTCGTGATATGAATCAGGTCGGGGCATTTATCGAGCTGCATATTGAACAGGGAGCATATCTGGTGAATGAAGGCTGCGACATCGGAATTGTAGACGGGATTGTTGGAATTACCCGCTATATGGTTCATATAACCGGAGAATCCAACCATGCGGGTACAACGCCGATGAAGCTGAGAAAAGATCCGGTGAGGGCTGCGTCCTTACTCATAGAGAAGATATGGGATACTGCGCTCAGATACGGACATCCTTTTGTCGCCACTGTGGGGGATGTCAGGGTAAAACCCGGGATGTATAATGTAATTCCTTCTGAGGTAGTCCTTTTACTGGAACTGCGTGACCTGGATCCGGTCAGGGTAGAGCATTTTACAGAGGAACTGAAGCTATATGGCAGCGTTGAGGAAGAATTGAAACCGTTTGGAATTGAATTTGAACTTCAGGTTGACAAACCGTCGAGAATGCTGGACGGCGCTGTTATCAATGCAATTTCCGAGGTATGCCAAAAAGAGCCTCAAATTCGCTCCGTAACGATGTCAAGCGGTGCGGGCCATGATTCAAAAGAGATAATATACCGGGTACCGGCCGGGATGATTTTTGTTCCGAGTGAAGGCGGTATCAGCCATTCGCCCAGGGAATATACGACGGAGGCTCAGATAGAAAAGGGAACCAGGGTGTTGTATCAGACACTGATTCTTATGGACAAAATGAAGTGGGGGAGAGAAAATGAAGATATTGGTAATAAATCCCAACAGCAGTATCGAAATGACGGAGTCAATTAAAGAGACGGTCCGTGCCGCAGCAGGAGACAGATTTGAAGCAGAGGTATGCCGCATCACGGAGGCGCCTCCCTTTATCGGCAGTTATGCGGATCAGCTGGCCTCAGGGCCGCACCTCTTGAAACTATTGAAGGAACAGGAGGACAATTATGATGGATTTATCATTGCATGCCATCTGGATCCCTGCCTGGATGCTGCAAAAGAGATAACAGGGAAACCGGTGATGGGGATTGGTGAGGTCTCTATGAGGATGGCGCCGCTTCTTGGCCGGAAGTTTTCCGTAGTTGGCTCAAGTTCCGCCACTACTTATCTGAAACGCCGTATGGTGGAACAGTACGGACTGGAAAAATTTCTCGCATCTGTCAGGGCACCAAAACCTGAGTGGACAGGAAGCCAGGAAGAACTGTTGATTCGCGCGGCCGGGCAGGCGGTCCGGGAGGACGGAGCCGATGTTATCGTACTGGGGTGCGCCGGTTTTACAGGATTAGATGAAGCGATTAAAGACGACGTAAAAGTACCGGTTCTGGATGGGGTGGCATGCGCGCTGGCCGTTATGGAGGGGGTGCTGAACATGAGAGGGTGCACCTGCCGTAAATAATAGCAAATGATATTCAAAACGACATCGTGATATAGTATAATCCCGACAGAAATTGCACAAAAGCCGGACGGCCGGAAAGAGCCGTCCGGCTTTTGTGCTGCCTGTTATTTGCTGCATGGATTAACAGGGCATGTGAATCATCCAGTCAGAGATGCTCTGTTAAGTTTGACAACCGTTATAGTTGCAGTACCTTCAGTGTTGGTGACAGGACTGTTAAAAGTCAGGGAAAAACGGGTCTGCTCCGGAACATCGATGATAATGGAGTTGGAGCCATATGCGGTTGTATAATTTGAAGCGGTTCTAAAGTATATTCCATATTCAATATGCGAACTTCCATTGTAATATGGTGTGATTTGCATATATCCCGGTGTACTGAGAATGGAAGAAACATGGTATGAAATTAAATAATATCCGGGAGCAAGGTCAATATGGGTGGGATCCGATAAGACGATCTGCCCGGTGGGATCAGCCGTAGACGTTCCCAGTGGTATTTGTGTGGCGTTGGTAAATGGAATTGCAAAAGTGGCAAATGAGGCAAAAACATCGTCTGAAGCTTCGCCGGCAGGTCCGGTAGCGCCGGTCGGGCCAGTAGCACCGGTTGCTCCCGTTGGTCCGGTAGCGCCGGTAGTGCCTATAAGGCCAGCAGCACCTGTAGGTCCGGTTGGCCCGGCAGGTCCGGTAGCACCAGTAGAGCCAGTAGGCCCGGCAGGCCCAGTAGCACCGGCAGGCCCGGTATTTCCGCGCGGAATTTCAAAATTAAGAACCGGCCTGCAGCAAGTTCCTGAGTTAGTGACCCTGGCGCTGCTTCCCGGTACTCCGGTCAGTGTAGCGCCCACTGTCACAGAAGGGCAGCAGGCGTGAGGGCATGGTCTGTGACACTGCCCCTGATAAGGAGAGCAGGAGCAGACTTGTTTTGCATAATCTTTAAAGTTATCATCAATATACATAAAAGCCACCTGGTATATTTAAAGGTCTTATTGTAGAATATGAAAATATGGACAAAAGGTGCGGCCTGTCTGCCGGAGCGTTACTGTTCACAATCCGCCAAAAAACGGCGCGCCGTGAAATTCGGGATTTTCGTGCAAAATGTGCACGAAAACACCTGGCGGAAACAACTGTGCGAACAGTAACGCCGCTACCTCAAAAAACATCATATAAAAAAATAATAGCAGTTGAAACTTTTCTGAAATTCAGACCGTCTAAAGGTTAAGAAAGGAGAGTAGAAAAGTGGGAAAAGAGACAATGCGGGATAAACTGGAAGAAGTAATTCTGGCTTCCTATGAATCCATGTACAGGATGGCATTTGTATATATGAAAAATGAATCGGATGCATTAGATGTGGTACAGGAAAGTGTGGTCAAGGCCATCAAGAGTTCCGGCCAGCTGAAAGAGGAATCTTATATGAAAACATGGCTGTTTCGGATCGTAATCAATACTGCCCTTGATGAACTGGAAAAGAGAAAGAAGATACTTCCCCTGTACTCGGAAAATGAAGATTCAAAAGAAGACAGATATTGTGATTTTGATACGATAAATTCTCTGGCACAGCTGGAGCAAACGGAAAAGACGATTATTCTGCTCCGATATTGTGAGGAGTGGAAACTGGAAGAAATAGCGGAGTATATGGGACTTAACCTGAATACGGTTAAGAGCATTCTGTACAGAAGCTTGAAAAAATTGAAAACAGAATTGATGAAAGGAGAGGCGGTTTCATGAAAAAAGCGGACAAAGGCCGGGAAGAAATAACTGATACTGAGAGAAAAGAACTGGAACTCCTGACGGAGGATAAGGAATTTAATCAGAGATTGAGCAAACTGGAAAAGGAATATCAGGAGATAAAGATACCGGATGAATTGAAAGGAAGAGTGATACAGGCAATGCAGGAAGCGCGTAACGACGCAAAAGCGGAGCCGGATGCATCAGACAAAAAGATGGAGGAGGATCCGAGAATGAATCGAATAAGAAGAAAACAAAAGGATAAAAAAACGGCAGTCCATTATCTGCTCAGGACAACACAGACCGCAGCGGCAGCTCTGCTCGTCATCACGGTACTGGCTAATACAAATGCCCAGACAGCTTACGCTATGGGGAAAATCCCGGTAATCGGGGCCATTACAAAAGTAGTCACATTCCGGACATATGAAAAGCAGAATGAGAATTCGGAAGCAAAAGTGGAGGTTCCCCAGATTGAGGCTGCGAAAGATTCCGGTATTTCAAATGCGGCCGATCAGGTAAACAAATCGGTAGAAGAGTATACAAACCAGGTTATCGCCCAGTTCGAGGAAGACGTAAAGAGGGACGGAGAGGAAGCGCATCTGGGAGTGTACACGGAATATAAAGTGCTGGCCGACAATAACCGGTTCTTTACACTGAAGATTGAGACGGATGAAATTATGGCAAGCGGATATCAGACCGTCAAAATTTACAATATAGATAAGAAGAGCGATAAGATATTACAATTAAAGGATATGTTCCCGGAAGGCACGGATTATGTAACTCTTTTGAGTAATGCGGCAAAAGAAGTGATGCAAAAAAACATGCAGGAAGATGAAGATAAAGTATATTTCCTGAATGATGAGATGGGAGCTGATTTTGACAAAATCAAAGAGGATCAGAATTTCTATATAGACGATGCGGGACGGATGGTTCTGGTCTTTGATGAGTATGAAGTTGCTCCCGGATTTATGGGAATCGTAGAGATCACGATACCGGAAACAATTTACCATGCGGACGGACTGTAAGAATAAATAAAAATTCCGCAGAGCGCTTTTTACCGTCGAGGAGCCTGAAGTTTTTGTTGTATACAGGCAGGCAATATGATATCATGATCTCAGAAAATGTCTACAGAGAAGAGGAGTTTCTAATGAACCGTCCGATTTAACTGCAATTTTAACATTTCATCAGCAGCAGACGTATTTCGATGATGGAGATAAGAGTGATGACCTGTGCGCGTAGCGTGCAGGTTATTGCTGTTGTGTTTAAAATTACAGGGGACAGTTTATTATGCGAATAAAAAAGAATCTGGTGATCATGTATGCCCTTGCCTGTCTGCATGGCATGGTGTTCTATGGCCCGGTTGCAGTACTGTACCGTCAGGCGGCAGGTGTATCCGTCTTTCAGACAGCTTTGATTGAAAGTATTTCTCTTGTGCTGACCGTGCTGCTTGAGCTTCCCTGGGGAATTGCTGCAGACAGAATCGGGTACCGGCGCACATTGATTATCTGCAGCGTCCTGTTTTTTATATCTAAAATTATTTTCTGGAGGGCCGACAGCTTTGGCTGGTTCCTGGCAGAACGGCTGCTGCTTGGCATAGTCTGTGCAGGTATGTCGGGCGTGGATGCCGCCGTACTTTATTTATCCTGTGAAGACGGTGGGGCGCAGAAGGTTTTTAGCATATATAATAACTGGGGCATGGCAGGACTTCTGGCAGCATCTGCGGTTTATTCAGCCGTGATAGGCGAAAACTACCGCCTTGCCGGTCTGATGAGCGTGTTCAGCTATGGACTGGGGGCAGTACTGGTCTTTGGACTTCAGGATGTGAAGGGGCAGGAGAGCAGAACACATACTGTGCTTACGGAGGGGCCGTATTTATGGAAAAGGCTGTTCTTTAATAAAAATATATTTTTTCTGCTTTTAGCATCTGCATTGTTAAGTGAGACACATCAGACGATCACCGTATTTTTGAACCAGCTGCAATTTGTCCGCTCCGGTATGAATGCCGGTATGATTGCAGCGGTATATATGGTGATGACGTTATCCGGCCTGCTCGGAGGTGCTTCGGCCCGGGTAACAGAGCGGTTCGGCGTGCAAAAAACGGGAACGGCATTATTTCTGATTTGCAGCATCGCGTGCTTTATTCTGGCTTTAACATGCCGGATGGGACCGTCAATTGCAGCCGTTTTGATACTGCACATCAGCCATAGTGTTTTTCAACCGCTCCAGATGGAACTGCAAAACCGTGTAATCAATACCGGTAACCGCGCGACCGCTCTTAGTTTCAATGCGGTTATCATGAATACCACGGCTGTATTAATAAATCTTATTATGGGCAAAGCGGCGGAATCGGATCTGAGAATTTCAATGGCATTGGGCGGCGTTTTCTGTACGGTAGGATTTGTATTGTTTCAGTTATATGAAAATAACCGGAAATAGAAGCAATAGAAGAAATGAAAGCAATAGAAGAAGAGGACAGCACAGTTCAGTAAGTAATGTCGAGGGCCGGCCGGTGATAGCCGGCCGGCCCTGGTTGACTGGATTGATGGCGTTGACCTGTGCGCGGAGCGTTCAGGTTACCGCTTACAGACTGTCCGCCATCTCATACAGGAGACGCTCGGAATCATCCCATCCCAGACACGGATCCGTAATCGATTTCCCGTAGCAGTGCTCATCAACTTTCTGACATCCTGGCTCAATGTAGCTTTCGATCATAACACCTTTAACAAAATTGCGGATGTCATCGGAGTGGCGGCGGCTGTGAAGCACTTCTTTTACAATTCGGATCTGTTCCATGTACTGTTTATTGGAATTAGAATGGTTGGCATCCACGATACATGCAGGATATTGCAGATCACGTTCCATATAAAGTTCGTGGAGCAGCTTTAAATCTTCAAAGTGGTAGTTAGGCTGGCACTGGCCATGCTTGTTGACGGAACCTCTCAAAATAGAGTGGGTCAGCGGATTGCCTTTGGTCTTAACTTCCCAGCTTCTGTAGATGAATTCATGGCCGTGCTGGCCTGCGTGGACGGCATTGAGCATGACGGAGAGACCGCCGCTGGTCGGATTTTTCATGCCGACAGGCACATCAATGCCGCTGGAAACGAGACGGTGCTGCTGGTTTTCAACAGAACGGGCGCCAACTGCTATGTAGGACATAACATCGTTGAGGTAAGTCAGGTTTTCCGGATACAGCATTTCATCGGCTGTGGAGAAGCCTGTTTCCTCAATTACGCGCATATGCAGCTTCCTGATTGCGATCAGGCCTTCATAAAGATCGGGCTTTTTCTCCGGGTTCGGCTGGTGCAGAAGCCCTTTATAGCCGTCGCCGGTGGTTCGCGGTTTGTTGGTGTAAATACGGGGAACCAGAATCAGTTTATCCTTCACCCTGTCCTGAACTTTGGCCAGGCGGTTAACGTAATCGCATACGGAATCTGCCCTGTCGGCGGAACAAGGTCCGATGATAACGAGGAATTTATCGCTTTTTCCCGTAAATACATCCCGGATTTCCGCATCTTTTACCGCCTTGACTGCGGCCAGTTCCGGCGCCAGCGGAAACTGTTCCTTTATCTCGTCCGGTGTCGGCAGTTTGCTGACATATTCAAATCCCATGGCTTTCTCCTCCTGCAAATCGTAAGCTATTCGTAACGAAAATTCTATTGTAATTTATATGTGCGTCCATTATAATATAGAAATTCCGATTCGGCAAGAGGCCGCAGGCTTTTTGCTGTTTCTGTGCATTGCAATACAAATAACAATAAAATAACTGACAAGGGAGATTTACCATGAAAAAAAGAACACTGATTTTTGCAGCGGCGGCACTGGCAGCGGGCCTCACGGCCTGCGCACCAAAGGCAGGGGAGACACAGCCGCCAGCTACGATAGAGGAGACACAGGAAATGACACAGGAACCGGCCACGGAAGACAGTGATGAGCCGGAGACACAGGAGCCGGGCGGTACGGAAAACGGTGAGACATCAGACGGCGGAGCAGGCGAGACGGCTCAGATCTCGGATGAACTGCTGGGAAAGGTTTATACGGCTGTAAAAGAGGCATACGGTGAGAAATATGTGCCAGGCATGATGTTTGACGAAGCCATGCTGGAAGGAACATTCGGCATTTCCAAAGACCAGTATGATTCCTATGTGGCCGAAGGCCCGATGATTTCGGTTCATGTGGAGACATTTGTCGGAATCAAGGCAAAGGAAGGAAAGGCCGGGGATGTGGCAAAGGAGCTGGAGGCCTACAGAAAGAAACAGATTGAAGAAGCTGTCCAGTATCCGATGAATATGACTAAACTGGAAGCATCCCAGGTAATAACGCATGGAGATTATGTATTCTTTGTCATGCTGGGGGGAGCCGATATGGAGGCGGAAGAGCAGGGGGCAGATGCGGCGCTTAAATCTGCGAAGGAAAATAATCAGATTGCGGTTGATGTAATCGCCGGTTTCTTCAAATAGCGTAATAATATAAAATAAAATGTAAGGAGAGCCGGATATGGTATTTTCAAGTCTGTTATTCCTGTTCCGGTTCCTTCCGGCAGCGCTTTTAGCATATTTTGCGGCACCGCGCAGATACCGGAACGGAATACTGTTTGTTTCAAGCCTGATATTTTATGGTTGGGGGGAGCCTGTGTATATTCTGCTCCTCCTTTTTTCCACCATCGTTGATTTTATTCACGGAAAGCTGGTGGACCATTATAAACGTGAGGGCAATTTGGGAGGGGCGAAGCTAGCTGTAGCTTCCTCCGTCCTGATCAATCTGGGTCTTCTTGGAATCTTCAAATATACGGATTTCCTGATCGGCGCATTCAACACTGTTACGGGGAAGGGAGTGCCTCTTTTGAATCTTGCTCTCCCTATCGGAATTTCCTTTTACACATTCCAGACGATGTCTTACACTATTGATGTATACAGGGGTAAGGCCGGAGTCCAGACCAGCATTATCGCATTCGGCGCCTATGTTTCGATGTTCCCGCAGCTGATTGCCGGTCCGATTGTCCGCTACAGTACGATTGCCGGGGAACTGACAGGCCGGAAAGAGACCTTGGCCGGTTTTTCAGAAGGGGCCGTCCTGTTTGCAGCAGGTCTGGGGAAGAAAGTTTTATTCGCCAATCAGCTGGGGCAGATATGGAACGAGATTATCCATATTGTTCCGGAACAGAGAAGCATTTTGATGGTTTGGATCGGAATTTTCGCCTTTGGAATGCAGATATATTTCGATTTTTCCGGATATTCCGATATGGCTCTGGGACTGGGACGGATGTTCGGGTTTCATTTCCCGGAGAATTTCCACTACCCCTATGAATCGAAGAGTATTACTGAGTTCTGGCGGCGGTGGCACATTTCCCTGGGAACCTGGTTTAAAGAGTACGTCTATTTTCCTCTGGGAGGCAGCCGGTGCAAAAAAGCCGGACAGCTTCGCAATATCCTGATTGTCTGGCTGCTTACAGGAATCTGGCATGGCGCGGGATGGAATTTCCTGCTATGGGGATTATACTTTGCCGCCTTCCTTCTGTTAGAAAAGTTTTTCTTAAAAGAGAGACTGGAAAAGTGCCCGGCCTTCATCCGCTGGCTCTACGCAATGCTGGCTGTCTTTATGGGATGGGTGCTGTTTGCTTTCGATGATATGCAGGCCGGGCTTCTGTATTTCAGACAGCTTTTCGGCGCGGCCGGGCTTAGCCTGGTAAATGAGAGAACGCTGTATATTCTGTTTACGAACCTGATTTTGATGGCCGCAGCGGCAATTGGGGCCACTTCCCTGCCAATCGCTTTCTGCAGGGAGCATATACAGAAAAAATCACTGCCGATATTGGAACCGATCTTTGTTGCCGCAGTGCTTCTGGTGTCTACGGCTTTTCTGGTAAATGCAGGATACAATCCGTTCCTGTATTTCAGATTTTAGGGAGGGGGTAAGCATTATGCGCAGAGAAATAATGACGGCATCGGCTTTTATAATCCCTCTGGCTTTACTGTCCGTCTTAAGCGCCGTCATGCCCCAGAAGGCATTCTCGGAGGAGGAGAACCGGTATCTGGCGCAGAAACCGGTTTTCACGATAGAATCGTTTAAAGACGGTAAATTTGGTAACGACTATGAGACATGGCTCTCGGATCAGTTCCCATTCAGAAAAACCTTTGTGGCTGCCAAGACGAACGCGGACAGACTGATTCTGAGAGAGGATGTGAATGATGTCTATTTTGGTAAGGATCATTATTATATAGAAAAAACAGACCCGGAAAATCTGCTGACACCTCAGCTTTATGAGAATCTGGATTATCTGTCGGACGCAGCCGCACAGTTTAATTCTATGGTTGGGGCAGAGCATGTTAAGATCATGCTGGTTCCTTCTGCATCTCAGATTCTGAAAGATAAACTCCCGCCTTTTGCGGCTCCTGCCGATCAGAGTGAAGCAGCACGGATTGCACGTGATAAAATCAGGGAGAAAACAGGGGAAGAAGGCAATTTTCTCGATATTGAAGGCACGCTTTTAAAGGCATGGGAGGAATGCCGTAAAATAGCGTCGGAATATCAGGCTGACGAAGAACAGCTTTATTATAAAACCGATCACCACTGGACAACGCTGGGGGCCTGGTATGCGTACCGGCTGTATGGGCGGGAGGCGGGATTTGAACCGTGGGGAAGAGACAGGTTTACAGAGATTGTAGTATCAGACAATTTCCAGGGAACAATTCAGTCAAAACTGGGAGTGGCTCTGGTTCCGGATACCATTACTCTTTTCATTCCGGGCAGCCCCACATCGGTAAACGTATATTATGACGGATTGCCGAAGGCCTATGACACTTTGTATAATAAGAAAGCGCTTGAAAAAAAAGATCAGTATTCCGTTTTCCTTGACGGAAATCACGGTTTAACAAAAATCGTAAATAATATGGCAGGGGTGGAGGCAAAGGGTAAAAGACTTCTGATAATTAAGGACTCCTATGCACATTCCTTTGCGCCCTTTGTCATCAATCATTTTGAGGAGGTATATATGATTGATCTCAGATATTTTAATATGAAGCCGGCCGAGTTTGCAAAGAGCCGGGAAATCACGGATATTCTGGTTCTTTATCAGATACCAGGATTTGCAAAAGACGGGAATCTCTTCAAGATGGTCCGCTAAAACTTGACGGATTGGCGTTTTTCTACTAAAATAGACTATATCAAAAAAAATAAAAATTTTTTTGGTATACGTGCAATAAAATGCGCATGTGGTGCATTAACTTATTGAACGGATGAAAATCATTTCTGTTTGGGAGACTGAAAGCGGATGGGTAACAACACAAATATCAAGTTACTCGAAATTCCTTGATGCATTACACTCCGTTACGATTCTGCCGACGGCAGTACCTTACAGAAAATCATTTCAACAGCAGGTTGACGACAACCAGAGCCTGCCGTTGAGTAAAAAAGAACCGGACTGAATTTTTCAGTGCCGGTCTTTTTTATTTCACAGGAGTACTTTCCTATGAAATAAAAAAGACCGGCACTGCGGCGGAGTTAATCCTATAAAATTAAGGATAAAATATATTGACTTTTTGGCCAAAACAGGATATAAATGTCAGGCATGGTTTAACCTGCCGTGCATTATTAAGCGGGAATACGTAAGAATGATATAAAAGGCGGCTTGAAATGAAAATAGAAAATGATCTTGGTAAGGACGACATAAAGCGACTTGTCATCAGAATAGCCATCCCTTCCATGCTGGCCCAGTTTGTAAACGTGCTGTACAGCGTGGTGGATCGGATGTACATAGGAAATATTGCAGAGATTGGAGAGAAGGCTCTTGCCGGAGTCGGCGTCTGCGGACCCATCGTGACGATGATATCGGCGTTTGCCTCACTTGTGGGAATCGGCGGTTCGCCGCTCATGAGCATCAAGATGGGAGAGGGCAGTGAGAAAGAAGCGAAAAAGATACTGGCCAACAGCTTTCTGATGCTTGCCGTGATTTCGGTCATCACAACGGCCGGGGCGCTGCTATTAAAAAATAATCTGCTGATGTGGTTTGGCGCCAGCGAGACAATCTTTCCGTATGCGAACCAATATATAACAATTTATCTGCTCGGCACCATTTTTGCCCTGATGGCGGTGGGGATGAACCAGTTTATTATCTGTCAGGGATTTGCGAAGGTGGGAATGAAATCCGTTACACTGGGAGCCATTATTAATATTATTCTGGATCCCGTATTTATTTTCGTATTGGAGATGGGGGTCCGGGGAGCTGCGCTGGCAACGGTCCTGTCCCAGATGGCGTCCTGTGCCTTTGTACTCCTGTTCCTGTTCAGCAAAAAGGTTCCGATTCGAATCAGCTTTGGCGGTTATGAGTGGAGAATTATCAGAAAGATAACGGTGCTGGGAATGACGCCGTTTCTGATTATTGCCTTTGATAATGTGCTGATTATCACCTTAAACGCCGCTCTCCAGCATTATGGCGGAGCGGAGGGAGACAAGCTTCTGACCTGCGCCACCATAGTGCAGAGCTTCATGCTGATGGTGACCATGCCGCTGGGCGGTATCACGGGAGGTACGGAGCCGATACTCGGATATAATTTCGGGGCCAGGCGTACCGACCGGGTAATCAGAGCCCAGAAATATATTGCCTGTTTTGCCTTGGTATTTACTTCGGTCATGTTTATAGCTTCACAGACCCTGCCCCATTATTTTGTCAGGATTTTCACTCATAATGAAGAATATATTTCATTGACTGTCTGGGCAATCCGGATTTATACGGTAGGTATCATCCCGCTTGCACTCCAGTATGTGGTGGTTGACGGATTTACCGGAATGGGAGTTGCCTCGGTCGCCATCTTCCTGTCCATGTTCAGGAAGGTTCTGTATTTGGGAGGCGTCTTTGTACTTCCTGTCCTGTTTGGCGTAACCTCAATCTTTTATACCGAGGCTATCTCGGATTTTGGCGGTACGGTGATGAGTATTGCCGTGTATATTGTATTAATCCGGAAGATATTGAACAGGCGTGAAAAAGGAGAACTTTAAGAAAAGATAATAATTTATTCGGCAAAAGGCGGCAGAGGGAAATGCAAAATACATTTTCATCTGCCGCCCGTTTATCATTGATTTATATTCAGCGCATATCTTCTACAAGAAGTATCCTGATTGTGTCTGGTGACGGGTTCCAGTTCATAACATATAAGGTGTAAATACGGTTAGGATTGAGGTTAATAAAGGTAGAGAGCAGGTTGACTGCCGGTCTGGCGGATCTTGCCACGTTTACGGAGTAAGTTCCCGACTGGAGCCTGCTGAAGCTTCCGGCGTTTCCGGGCTGGGTGTTGGTGAAGCTCATGAAAGCATTCGGCAGCGTTACATTGACGGCGCCGCTTGCATAGGCCAGGTTGCAGACCCGCAGACAGGAAGTATTGAAGGATGTGTTGCAGCCTCCGTCCGGGAAGGCGTTGATGGCCATACGGTTGTTGATGCTTACAATGGCAATCGTAGAGTTATACCCAAAGAACATATTCTGCTGAAGGTAGACAAGGCCGTTCGGAGCCATGATTGTAATTCTGTGAAATCCTCTGGAATACTGTCTGTAGCGGCTGACCTCGGCAAAATCCATGTTGGTGAGAATCGTCCTGTTATCGACCTGTATGGTAAGATTTGAATGCACGGGCGAAGCATTTAAAAACCGGATGCTGAATCCGCGTGTCGGCTGCGGCATAGGAAGACAGTTACCACAAGGGATAACAGGTCCCGGGCCGCCTGGAAACCATACGGGAGGAACGGAGAAGTCCGGGTCGATCACGCCGTTGTCGGGCATAACGGAGAAATCCGGATCGATTACGTCGTTGTCGGGGAAAACAGAGAAGTCCGGGTCGATCATGTTGTTGTCGGGCATAACGGAGAAGCCTGGATCGACCATGTTGTTATCGGGCATGACGGAAAAATCGGAGTCAACGCCTCTGTTGTTTTGTGCGCCGTTAAAATTGTCATTCACATTGAGGGTGTGAACATCCGGCATCTGGTTCATTTCATGTAGCATATCATACCTCGTTTATTAAGTGTTTATAGTAAAAGTCTATTCAACGGCGCTGCAAAATGAGCATGGACGTCAAATATAGTTGTGTTTCGGCCTTTAAATGCTCCGACAAATTGCCACAAAATTCGAGTCTGTTTACCTGAAAATTACATAAATTTTACATATTTTACAAAAAGCTTGAAATAGCTATTTTCCCTGTGCTATGATAAAAACGATCGGCTTTTAATCCGGCAATTTTTCTGCTGTAAAAAAGCCGGCACAGGAGGATATTTATATGTCAATAAATGATGTAAGCAATCTGTTTACATTTGCCGGAGGGCTGGGCATGTTCCTGTATGGAATGCGCATCATGGGCGACGGCATGCAGAAGACAGCCGGCAGCAAGATGAACCACTTTCTTGGGATGGTGACAAATAACAGGCTTCTGGGCGTAGCCCTGGGAGCTTTAATTACGGCAATTCTTCACAGCAGTGCGGCGACGACGGTTATGGTTGTCGGTTTTGTCAATGCTGGGATTCTGAATCTGACACAGGCGGTTGGCGTTATCATGGGCGCTAATATCGGTACGACGATCACGGCCTGGATGGTTTCTTTAAATCAGCTCGGAGACGCGTTTACCGTACTCCAGCCTGCATTTTTTGCACCTCTGTGTATCGGCATCGGTACATTCCTGATTGTATTTTCAAAGAGACAAAAAAACAATCTGATCGGAGAAATTGTCATAGGCGTCGGACTTCTTTTCGTGGGCCTTGAATTTATGAGCAATGCGATCAACCCCTATACGGATGCTCCTATATTTGCAAAGGCATTTGCCGTCATGGGGCGCAATCCGATTCTGGGCATTATCACCGGCGCCCTTGTTACGGCTCTTCTTCAAAGCTCTACGGCATCCGTAGGTATCCTGCAGACGCTGGCGGTGAACGGTGTTGTTACAACGGGGGCGGCCATCTACATAACCCTCGGACAGAACATCGGAACCTGCCTTACTGCCATGCTTTCCAGTGCCGGGGCCAACCGGACGGCAAAGAGGGCGGCGGCAATCCATCTGACCTTTAATACGCTGGGGGCCGTTATATTTGGTGTGGCGATGTACGCGCTGTCACTGCTCCGGCCTGCCATGGCCGGTTCGGAGATAAATTCCGTTCAGATTTCCATGTTCCATACGATATTCAATGTGACAAACACCCTTCTTTTATATCCGTTTGCCGGACAGCTGGTGAAGATTTCCGGCCTGCTCGTGAAGGACGGAGAGGCCGAAAAAGAGGCGGGGGAAGAACGGGGAGAGATCGAGACCGCATTCCGCCATCTGGATCAGCGTATTTTTGAATCGCCTGTTTTTGCCATCGAGGTGGCTCAGATGGAGACTGTGCATATGGGACAGATAGCCCTCAATAATATCCGTCTGGCAACGAATGCCATTTTGAGCAGAGATAAGGAGAAGGCGAAAGAAGTATACGGAAATGAAAAAGATATTGATAAAATGGAGGAGCTGCTGACCGGTTACCTCATTAAAGTCAATAATCTGTCACTGACGGAGCACCAGAAACTCCAGGTCAATAATCTGTTTTACAGCATCAGTGATATTGAGAGGGTTGGCGATCACTGTGAGAACCTGGCAGAGCAGGCCGACTATATGGCGGAGCATAATGTATCATTTTCTGATACGGGAAATGAAGATTTGAGCGCCATCAGTGAGAAAGTGGTCAAATCCTTCACCCACGCCATAGCCGCCAGGCAGACCGGCGATATGGACGATGTTAGGAAGGTCAGCCAGTATGAGGACGATGTGGACATGCTGGAGGAAGAACTGAGGGATAAGCATATTGAGCGCCTTTCGAGCGGTCAGTGCGATCCGTCCTCCGGCGTCGTGTTCCTGGATATAATAAGCAATCTGGAAAGGATTTCAGATCATGCCTATAATCTGGCAGGATATGTGAAAGATGAGATATAGACAGGAGAAAGTTTATAAAGACGAAATGAGAACACCCGATGGAAGATGATATTACCTCCATCGGGTGTTCTCATTATAGGAGACATTACTGCCCATCCAGATAACCTTTCTCAAGATAATACCGTTCGGCCCCCTTATGGAGCGGAACAGCCAGTTCATTGCAGATAAACCCCTTTTGCGTCAGGCTGCTCAGAGATTCGTGGCTGGCGGCCAGCTGAGGGATGGATTCATCCAATATCTTTGTAATACGGTAAACGAGTTCCTCGTCCATATTCTCATCTACGCAGAGAAGACATTTGATACCGAAGGAGTCGATATCCTCACTCTGGCCCGGATACGTTCCTGCTGGTATGGTTGTTTTATAATAGAAAGAATTCTTTGAGAGAATCTTCTTAAGCTCTGCAGGCGTATATTTCAGGAGCCGGCAGGGGACAGACTCTGCAAGTTCTGTAAGTCCGCTGATGGGAACTCCGGCAAACCCGTGTACTGCGTCGAGTTTTCCTTCCCGGACAGCGACGGAGCCGGAGCCAAGCCCGGAATTGACCAGAGTGGTGGATGATCCGAGTCCGACCACATCAATGGCAATACGGGCGGACAGATCGGTGGTTGAACCCTGGGGTCCGATGGCTGCGCTTTTACCGTTCAGATCGTGGACATAAGTGAGCCCTGCCGATTCGGGCGCCATCCAATTGGAAACACTGGTATAAATGGCTCCGATAGCCCTCAGGCTTTTAATTGGTTTATCGGCAAAATCATCGGTTCCGTAATAAGCCGACCAGGCCACATCTCCGCTGACCAGGCCCATGTCAATCTGTCCCCCCGTAATCCATTCGACGTTGGTAAAGGAGCCGTTTGAAGCGCTGAGATTGACCTTAATATTAGAGTCGTGTTCACTGATTACTTTGGCAAGCGCATTGCCGACCGGATACATGGTTCCCCCGCTGTCGGCGGTTCCGATTGTAAGAACCGTCAGCCCGGTGCTCACCTCCGGTAAATTTTCCACTTTTTCCGTCAATGCCGGGTTGTCGGACGTATTGGAGGAACAGCTGCATGCAGTGCAGGCAAAACCCGTCAGTGCAGCTAATAAGAAAGCTTTTAAATATACCTTTTTCATTATACAGATCACCTGTTTTATTAAAGTGTTAAACACAGCAGTCACATGTAAACATTATAATCTAAAATGGCGCCGGATCAATACCTTAACCATTGAAGAGAAAATATACAAAATCTTTACACTTATATTCTACTATAACACAGGTGTAAAGATTCGTCCAAGACAAATTGTTTTGCGAAGACTGGGATGTTGCTTTGGCGCGGGATGAACAGCAGCATTGGAAGCTGCGCTTGGGCAGGGAAACAGAATCGGGATTGATATGAAAAAACGTCCGGCAGATTGGGGGCGCCGGACGTTTAAGTGAATTTATTATTTGTAAATGAACGTGAACCTTATTTGATAAAGCTTCCGAATACGGAAAGGAAGATAGGGTTGTAAATATCATCAATGATTACGGCGAAGGATGGGTAAAGAACCCATGCAACATTGTGCCATCCGTATTCATCCATAACAGCTTTCTCATTTGCTACGGCGTTCGGACCGGAGCCGCATCCCCATCCGCAGTTTCCGGCAGCCATAACAGCAGCGCCATAGTTGCGGCCAAACATGTTGTAGGAGACGAAGATTGCAAATGCAGCCATCAGGAGGGCCTGGCAGAGAAGGATGATACCCATCTGACCTGCTACAGGAGCCAGCTTTGTAATATCGGTTGTCATAAGAACCAGAGCGAGGTAGAGTTCCAGGAACATATGCTCGATTGCGTCAACCTCAGGAACATAAAACTTGATGTTGCAGGCCTCCATTACATTACGCGCGATTGCGCCTGCAAACAGACAGCCAATGAATTTCGGCATTTCAATCATTGGGATATTGTCAAGGATACAGTAAATCGGCATACCGAGAGCGGCAATCAGCAGAGTCATGGCAAACATGGAAATCATTCTGCCGTTGTCAAGCGTTGCAGCCGTACCGGTTTTTGCTGATTCGGGTTTATCGTTCGGGTCGGATTTCAGGTTGTTGCGTGTAATCAGGAAGGCAGCCACAGGTCCGCCGATTAAGGAACCCATGATGTTGCCCATTGTACCTGCCGCCACACCGATAGTAGTGGCATCCGGCGCGCCCCAGGACTCAAAGATCGGGCCAAATGCGGAAGCCGTACCTACACCGCCTGACATTGCTGAAGAGGAACACTGCAGCGCCAGAAGCGGATGAAGTCCAATCAGGTTGCCGACAAACACGCCCAGAAGATCCTGGAGAGTGATTAAAAGACAGGCAGCGATTGCAATCATGGCACAGAGCTTGCCGCCTGCATGACGAAGCATCTTTAAGCTGAAACCGAAACCTACGCAGAGGAAGAACAGGTTCTGACATAAGTCTTTCATTATCGTGGCATCGAAGGAAAGTCCGATGATGCCGGAACCCTTAATAATAGCGACAACAATTGAAAAGATGATACCGGATACAACCGGTGCGGGGATTGCGTATTTACGCAGTAATTTTGAGTGGTTTACAATCGCACGCCCCAGAAAGATAACGATGGCGGCAAAACCGAGAGTGGTAAGATACTCAAATTTGAAATTAGCAACAGCCCCATCTGCCGCCGGTGTGTAAGTACCGAAATAGCCCATAATAGTTTCCATTGATACATACCCTCCATTTCTTTTTTATAAAATTTATTTATTTTTTATAAACAAAGTGTAAAATATGTAGGAGGTGAAGTCAATTTTTGTAATTAAGAAAAGCCTTTAGTAACTATAGTAAATGGGTTTTGGATGTATATTCTGACGAAATGGGGGAAGAGAGAAATATTAACTGATAAATAAAATGGAATTGCTGCAGCCTGAAAATACCCAAAAGTGCAGCAGCGCCGGACTGTTACGGCAGAAGGCGGCCGCGGCTGCACATGGGGTTTATGGTTGATTGCGGTGTTCTGTGCGCGGATTGTGCGGGCTGTCATTTGTTAATATAGCGGTATCGGATGGAAGGCCGTCCTCCTGTCTGGTAATCAATGGTACTGATTAGCTCTCCGGTTTCCAGCATATAATTCATATACCTACGGATTGTGATACGCGACAGGTGAATCTGCTCTGCTATCTGTTCACTGGAATACTGGACATCCCTGTTATCCTTCAGGAAACCGCGTATCAGTCCCAGTGTGGTTTCGTTCAGCCCCTTGGTCAGGCCGGCGGCCTGGGAGCCGGTATTCTCCTGACGGGCCAGCAGTTTATCAATCTCTCCCTGCCCCATGTTGTTTTTTGCCTGGTTTAAATACTCCTTCATCTGGCTGTATTTTTCAAGAGCGGCTTGGAAACGCGGGTATTCAAACGGTTTTACAAGATAGTCAATCACACCGCGGGACAGAAGCTGTACGACGATATCCGTGTCGCTGGCAGAGGTCACCATGATGATGGACGGGGCTTTACCGGTTGCATGAAGCCGGTCGATGAATTCGGCGCCGTTCATCAGCGGGGTATAGTAATCAAGAATAATCAAATCGACATCTTCATCATTCAGATACTCAAGCGCTTCAATTCCGCTTTTAAAGACCTTTATCACCCGGAAGGACGGGGTCAGTTCCACATACTGCTTATTGATGGAGGCTACCATCGGATCATCTTCTATTATAATAACCTGGTACATTAAAGGTTCTCCTTTCTTGTGAAAGTGAGCGTAAAGCAGGTGCCCTCGCCCATCTCCGTATCTATGGAAATTTCTCCCTGATAATCTTCTGTAATCTGTTTAATCAGATAAAGGCCGGTTCCCCTGTTTTCCCCCTTTGAGGAGATTCCTTTATCAAATATATGATTCAGCAGTTCCTGGGGAATTCCATTCCCGGTATCCTCGCAGGTAATGATATTGCAGTCGGGGCGGCAGTAAATTCCGAGAGTGATTTCTTTTAACTCCTGATTTGAATTTACAGAGCTGTTCAGCTCCTCGATGGCATTTTCCAGCAAATTCCCTATAATCGTAATAACGGAATCCTGCAAAAGCAGCAGTTCACTTTCGATGCAGCTGCTGTCATGGGTCAGAGTAAGGCGGATTCCGAGTTCCGCAGCATGCATCATTTTACCGATAACAAGCGCACAGATTCTGGATACACGGATGGAATCGGCTGTTTCCCGGATAGACTGGCTGGACACCAGATTACTGTTGATGATAAATTGTTTTGCCTGATCGATTTCGCCCGTCTGCAGATAACCTAGGATTACATGAAGCTTGTTTAGAAATTCATGGTTAAAGGCGCGAAGCGTATCAAGCATGCTGCGGGTGCCGGTCAGCTCGTCCGACAGAGAGAGAAACTCCGTCCTGTCCACAGCGATGGCCAGCATGCCCTGTATGGGTTTTTTGCCCTTTCCCTGAATCGGTATTTCATTCATCAGAATGGTCCGCCCGCCTATGGAGCATGTCTGGCGCCGGACTGATTTACCGGTGTTGATGACAGTGTCGAATTTGGTGTCAGGATATAGCTCACGGATATGCCTGCCCATCAGGGGAGGGCCCTCGCCGGGACCGTCCGAAAACAGGTTTCTTGCAACGATATTGGAGAAAAGGATTTTTCCGTCTGTATCGGTGGCTATCAGTCCTTCTTCTATAGAATTCATCACATCATCCTGGCGTATATACATATTGAGAAGCTCATGAGGGTTGAAGCCCATCAGAGATTTTCTCAGAAAGCGGATAAATGCATGGGTAAGGAATGTACTCACGAGCATCATCAGAATAAAGATAGCCAGGTGAACTATCAGTATGTTACGGTGCCTTGCCGATATATGGGCGGTGAAGACAGAGGCCATGACAAAACCGATGATAGTTCCGTCACTGCTTTTGACCGCGTGGAATGCACGCCTCTGTGCGCCTTTGGTTCCGTAGCCGGTTGTGATATAAGGCTCGCTCCCCTGAAGAATCCGGGTCTCGTCCCCGTCAACGAAGGTTTCGCCTGTTTTCAGCCGGTCCGTGTGGTAAAAGCGCAGGCTGTTGCTGTCACAGATAACAACGACGCTGATATCGGGGAGATTATTGCAGAGTGAATCAATGTCCTGTTTTGCGAGAGCGCTGGGATAACCTGCCTCCAGCATGGAGACAACCTGGGGCATCGAGGCAATATAGGAGGCGGTGCCGCTTATGGTGGCGTCCATATCCGCCCTCTGCCGCGTGATATCAAAGTACAGGGTAATACCCAGTGAAAGGACGATAATTAAAGCGGAAAGCAGTGTAAAAGAGCGGTACAGCTTCTTTTCAAGCTCGTTCCGGGATGCTGTCTGATCCAAGATGCACCTCCTTTAGCAGTTTGACGGTGAAAAGTCCGCAAAAAGATGTGCGGACACTTAATCATGCTTCATTATATTAAAAAAAGAAGGTTTTCGCAACAGCAATCAAAAGTCCATGGATGAAAACAGAGAGAGCGGGAATAATATTTATGAAATTTCAAAAAAACCCTTGCTATTTTGGGATTAATTGGTTACAATACAAGGTAGGTTGATTATTATTTAACAATCATGAATAGAATATATTCTTAGGAGGAATGAAATCATGGCAGTAAAAGTTGCAATCAATGGTTTTGGCCGTATCGGCCGTCTGGCATTCAGACAGATGTTTGGCGCTGAGGGTTACGAGGTAGTGGCAATCAACGACTTAACAAACCCAACAATGTTAGCTCATCTTTTAAAGTATGATTCCGCACAGGGCAGATATGAAGGACATACTGTAGAAGCAGGCGAAGATTACATCGTTGTAGACGGCAAGAAGATCACAATCTACGCTAAAGCTAACGCTGCTGAACTTCCTTGGGGAGAGATCGGTGTAGACGTAGTATTAGAGTGTACCGGTTTTTATACATCAAAAGCTAAAGCACAGGCTCATATCGACGCAGGCGCTAAGAAAGTAGTTATCTCCGCACCGGCTGGAAATGATCTTCCAACAGTTGTTTTCAATGTAAACCATGACATACTGACAAAAGAAGATACAATTATATCCGCAGCATCCTGTACAACAAACTGTCTGGCTCCGATGGCTAAGGCACTGAACGACTACGCTCCGATTCAGTCCGGTATCATGTCAACAATCCATGCATACACAGGCGATCAGATGATCCTTGACGGACCTCACAGAAAAGGCGACTTAAGAAGAGCAAGAGCTGGCGCTGTCAATATCGTTCCGAACTCCACAGGCGCTGCAAAAGCAATTGGTCTTGTTATTCCGGAATTAAACGGCAAATTAATCGGTTCCGCACAGCGTGTACCGGTTCCGACAGGCTCCACCACAATTCTCGTGGCAGTTGTTAAAAAAGCCGGTGTTACAAAAGAAGAAATCAATGCTGCTATGAAAGCTGCTGAAACAGAGTCCTTCGGTTACACAGAAGATGAAATCGTATCCTCCGATATCGTAGGCGTCAGATACGGCTCCTTATTCGATGCAACACAGACCATGGTTTCCCAGATTGGCGATGATTTATATCAGGTACAGGTTGTTTCCTGGTATGACAATGAAAACTCCTATACAAGCCAGATGGTTCGTACGATCAAATACTTCGCAGAATTATCATAATAGACAGACGGCACGAAAATCCCGAGTTTCACGGCGCGAAGCGATGTTTTCACAGCATTGCCGCTTTTTGGCAAAGGTGTGAAAAGTAACTATAAGGATTCAACATGGGTCCGGTCCACAGGACCGGACCTGTTTTTGTTTTTAGTAACCGGTAAACTCTTTCAGTTAAGAAAGGAGTATCTTCCATGCTGAATAAAAAATCAGTTGACGATATCAATGTAAAAGGAAAAAAAGTTCTGGTGCGCTGTGATTTCAACGTGCCGTTAAAAGAGGGAAAAATCACCGATGAGAACCGTCTGGTGGCAGCGCTTCCTACTATCAAAAAATTAATAGGCGACGGCGGCAGAGTAATTCTCTGTTCCCATCTCGGTAAGCCAAAGGGCGAGCCAAAGCCGGAACTGTCGTTAGCGCCCGTAGCCGTACGTCTTTCCGAGCTGCTTGGCCAGGAAGTGAAATTTGCGGCTGATCCCGAAGTCGTTGGTCCAAATGCAAAGGCGGCCGTAGACGGCATGAAAGACGGAGATGTTGTATTACTTGAGAATACACGTTACAGAGCGGAAGAGACAAAGAACGGAGAGGCATTCAGTAAAGATCTTGCTTCCCTCTGTGAAATTTATGTGGATGATGCATTTGGAACGGCGCACCGCGCACACTGCTCCAATGTTGGCGTAACCCAGTACGTTTCTGAGGCGGCAGTCGGATACTTAATGCAGAAGGAGATTGATTTCCTCGGAAATGCGGTGAACAATCCCGTTCGTCCTTTTGTAGCAATCCTTGGCGGAGCGAAGGTTGCCGATAAATTAAATGTTATTTCAAATCTTCTGGAGAAATGCGACACTCTGATAATCGGAGGAGGCATGGCATTTACGTTCTTGAAGGCTCAGGGGAAAGAAATTGGAAAATCTCTTGTGGATGACACAAAACTGGAGTACTGCCGTGAGATGGTGGAGAAGGCAAAGAAGCTCGGCAAGAAGCTGCTTCTTCCGGTCGATGCCGCCGTGGCCGTATCGTTCCCGAATCCAATCGATGCTCCGATTGATATACAGTATGTATCCGTTGATGCTATTCCGGCAGACACGATGGGACTCGATATCGGGACAGAGACTGCAAAGCTCTATGCCGATGCCGTGAAATCAGCTAAAACCGTTGTATGGAACGGACCGATGGGAGTATTTGAGAATCCGGTACTGGCGAAAGGAACCATCGCCGTGGCAGAAGCGCTGGCTGAGACAGAGGCAACCACGATTATCGGCGGCGGAGATTCCGCGGCAGCCGTAAACCAGCTTGGATTCGGTGATAAGATGAGCCACATTTCCACAGGCGGCGGAGCCTCCCTGGAATTCCTTGAAGGTAAAGAACTCCCGGGTGTGGCGGCGGCAAATGACCGATAATGACAGGCAAGTGAGGCCGTGCTTATTTTCAACAGTTTTTAAAATCAGGAGGATAAAATAATGGCAAGAAGAAAGATTGTGGCGGGCAACTGGAAAATGAACATGACTCCGAGTGAGGCGGTTGCCCTTGTTAATACATTAAAACCGCTGGTTGCTTCGGATGAGACGGACGTTGTCTTCTGCGTACCGGCTATCGATATCATCCCTGTAGTGGAGGCATGTAAGGGAACGAATATTGCAGTAGGTGCAGAGAATATGTACTACGAAGAAAAAGGCGCCTATACCGGAGAGATTGCTCCGAATATGCTTACGGATGCCGGTGTTAAATACGTAATTATCGGACATTCCGAGAGAAGAGAATATTTCGCAGAATCAGACGAGACTGTGAATAAAAAAGTTCTCAAGGCATTTGAGCACGGCCTGACGCCTATCATCTGCTGCGGCGAGACTTTAACACAGAGAGAGCAGGGAATTACGATTGACTGGATCCGCCAGCAGATCAAAATTGCTTTCTTAAATGTGACGGCAGAACAGGCTAAGGCGGCCGTAATCGCATATGAGCCAATCTGGGCAATCGGAACAGGAAAGACGGCTACAACAGAGCAGGCTGAAGAAGTATGCGCCGCAATCCGCGCATGCATCAGGGAAATCTATGATGAAGCGACGGCAGAGGCCATCCGTATTCAGTACGGCGGTTCCGTTAACGGCGGTAATGCTGCCGAACTGTTTGCCCAGGCAGACATCGACGGAGGCCTGGTCGGCGGAGCTTCCCTGAAAGAAGAATTCGGAAAGATCGTTAATTACAAATAATAAGATTTTGATATTTAGGAGCCAACCGGCCATTTGACAGGCCGGCTGGCTTTTTTTGATGGCGGTGACCTGTGCGCGGAGCGTAGTACCCTTCCTGGAGCAGCGGCATTGAAACCCCGTATTTGCTGTGCTATAATAAATAACCAGGGAACAATGAAATTACTTGACTTAGATTACATCTGAAAGGGGACAGAACACATGGACAGACCGGTTAGGAGGCTGCGTATGGAGCATGGCCTTAATATAAGGGATATGGGTGGATTCGAGACAAACGACGGCAGGGTAACGGCTTTTGGGAAGCTTCTGAGAGCGGGAGCGCTTCAAAAGCTGACACCGCAGGAGTGGGGACGGCTGAAGGAGTATGGAGTGAGGACGGTTCTGGATCTCCGCAGCCTGGCTGAGATAGAAACGGGCAGGGACGCAGTACCCGAGGGCGTGGAGTGGTACCACTGTCCGTTACAGACAGAGCAGATAGATGCAAAGGACATAACCGGATCGGCGGAACGGGCGTTTGCCGGCAGTCTGACGGATGGATATTTAAATATTGTTAAAACCAACGGAGCGCTTTTAGCCTCGGTGGTCAGGCAGCTAATTGCAGGTCTTGAAAAAGGGGCGGTCCTTTTTCACTGTACGGCAGGAAAAGACAGAACCGGAATTTTGGCATCCTGTATTTTCACTCTCTGCGGGATTTCCCAGGAAGATATTGTCGCAGATTATGAGGTGACATATACATATAACAAAAAAGGGATGAACCGGCTGCTCCGGATGCTTGATGAAGAGACCAGAGGCAGGATGGAACCGCTTATGAGATCGGATGCGGAGAGCATGGAACGCCTTCTTGCTTTTTATCAGGAGATACGTCTCTCAAAATATCTGGAGGCGTATGGTTTGACAGAAGAAGAGATGGAAACTCTGAAACATTATTTTCTGGTATAATCAACCGGTACGGTGGATGCAGGCGGTTTCCGAATCAGGGAGGATACGCGTGAAAAATAACAGGCTTTTTAAAACGAATGCTGTAATCAGCTTAATTTTGCTCATTGGTTTCGCCCTGACGGCAGCGCTTTCTTACCACGCTAATTACAGGACGTCTCTTGACAGTATGGAACAGATATCTACACTGACGGCTGACGGTATCTGCTATCAGCTGACAGCTATGTTTACGAAGCCGGTCAATGTTTCTCTGACCATGTCCCATGACAGTCTGCTACGGGAACATCTTTCAAAGGAGACGGAGTATCTTGAGGATGAAAAATACGTTGACACAACGAGAAATTATCTTGATACATACCGGGAAAAGTACGGATTCGATTCCGTCTTCCTGGTATCCGCCGCCACGTCCCGCTATTATAATTTTAATGGAATTGACCGCGTATTGACGGAAGACAGCCCGGAGAATGCATGGTACTATGATTTACTGAAAAGCGATGCTGAATATTCGATGAATGTGGACAATGACGAGGTGGAAGGCGCCGACAATGTGCTTACCGTTTTTGTGAACTGCAAAGTGAAGGCAGGGGACGGCTCCATCCTCGGGATTGTCGGTGTCGGAATCCGGATAGATTACCTGGAAGAGCTGCTCCGGACGTATGAAGATAAATTCAATGTCACAGCAGGCCTGCTGGGGGAAGACGGAACCATAGAGATTTCCACTGCCCACAATGGGCATGTGAAGACAGACTGGTTTGAACTTAACGGCCGCCACAATATCAGGGGGCAGATACTTGACTGGAGGGAAAAGAATACAAACCTGGAAATTTGGGCGGACAAAGAAGAAAGCGGAAAGGAAAGGAGCTACATCGTGGCCCGGTTTATTCCGGAACTGAACTGGCACCTGGTGGTGGAACAGAATACGGGCCAGCTGCTGCATGAGATCCGGATCCAGCTAATCCTGACGGGAATCCTGCTGATTATTATCGTCGTGTCGGTTCTTCTCATTATTACCGCAGTAATCAGGAATTTCAACAAGCAGATTACAGAGCTGATGGAGGAACGGCAGGAAAGCTTTGTCAGAGCCACCGAACAGCTCTATGATAATATCTATGAGTTCAATATCACTAAAAATTGCAGTGTCGGGAAAAGAACGCGGGAGTATTTTAAAAGTCTGGGCGTCAACGATCTGCCGTACAGCGAGGGTCTGCGTGTCATTGCCGATAAGCAGATAAAAGAAGAGTTCAGGGAGGGCTATGTCTCGACCTTTGATCCGCCCAATGTTATACGGGAATATGAACGCGGGAACCATCATCTGCGCTATGATTTCCGGATGACGCAGGACGGAGATAAGTATTTCTGGATGAGAATAGACGCCTACGTTTTTTATTCGGCGGAAGATGACTCTATTCACATGCTTACCTATAGAAAAAATATTGAGGAGGAGAAGAAAATTCAAATACAGGCCGTGCTGGATGAGATGACCCGGTTCTACAGTAAAAGGGAAACGGAACGCCTGATCGAAACAGTACTTTCCGGGACACCGGGCGGAAGGTATGCCTTTTTTATCTTCGATATTGACAATTTCAAGCAGGCGAATGATTGCTATGGCCATCGGTTTGGAGATTTTTGCATCAAAGAATTCAGCAGTATCATCAGAAAACATTTCAGGGAAAAAGATATTCTGGGAAGAATCGGAGGCGATGAATTTGCAGCCTTTATACCGGTTCCCGATATCGGATGGGCGCGGAAGAAAGCCGGTGAGCTGGCAGAAGCGCTGAATACGGTTATTGAGAATCAGGACAGGAGCTGGCAGATGTCGGTGAGTATCGGAGTGGCCGTTTACCCGGAGGCAGGAACACTGTTTGAAGAACTTTACGGGAATGCCGATAAAGCGCTATATGAGACTAAAATCAGAGGCAGGAACGGATTTACCATATTCCAGCCTTATGACGAGAAAGGGCAGGAAACGGAACTGGAAAATGAATAAACAGCACGCCGTTTTTGGCGGGATGTGAACAGCAACCGCCTGGAAAATTTCGTCAAAAATTTGTCATACAGCCATTGAAACTTGCAATGAAATCATGTAAAATAAGAAATTGGCAAGAATAATATAAATGCCTCCTGTTTTACCTGAATCACTGCAGTTTCGATGGTTTTATTAAAGACGGCGATCCGTGGGCGGAGCGTGCAGCTTATCGTTCAGGTATAAAAGGAGAAGAAGATAAAGGAGATAGATTATGAGCAAAAAACCAACTGTATTAATGATACTTGATGGTTATGGACTGAACAGCAACTGTGAGCATAATGCGGTTTGCGAAGCAAAAACGCCGGTGATGGATCAGTTAATGAGCCAGTGTCCTTACGTGAGAGGCAATGCCAGCGGCCTTGCCGTGGGTCTGCCGGACGGTCAGATGGGTAATTCCGAGGTGGGACATCTGAACATGGGTGCAGGCCGTATCGTATATCAGGAACTGACCAGAATTACAAAATCTATCGAAGACGGAGATTTCTTTACTGTCCCGGAATTTCTGGAGGCAGTTGAGAACTGTAAAAAAAACAATTCGGCGCTGCATCTTTTCGGCCTTGTCTCCGACGGAGGTGTCCACAGTCATAATACCCATATTTACGGACTCCTTGAGCTGGCAAAGCGTAACGGCCTGACGGATGTATATGTACACTGCTTCCTGGACGGACGCGATACACCGCCTGCATCGGGAAAGGATTTTGTCGCCGGGCTGGAGGCAAAGATGAAGGAAATCGGCGTTGGACGCGTTGCCTCCGTAATGGGCCGTTACTATGCGATGGACCGGGATAAGAACTGGGACAGGGTAAAACGTGCTTACGACGTTCTGACCAGGGGAGAGGGCGAAAAGGCGGATACTGCCACAGGCGGGATCCAGGCGTCCTATGACCGGGAAATTAATGATGAGTTTGTCGTACCTTTTAATGTGGAGGAAAACGGCCGTCCGGTAGCTGTGATTCAGGACAAAGATTCCGTGATTTTCTTTAATTTCCGTCCCGACCGCGCCAGAGAAATTACAAGAGCATTCTGTGACACTGATTTTAACGGTTTTGAAAGAGACAAAAAACTCGATTTGGTATTTGTATGCTTTACCGATTATGATGAGACCATCGGCAATAAGCTGGTCGCTTTCAGGAAAGAGGAGATTACAAACACTTTCGGAGAATTCCTGGCCGCCCATGGAAAGACACAGGCAAGAATAGCCGAAACGGAGAAATATGCCCATGTAACCTTTTTCTTTAACGGCGGAATTGAAGAGCCGAACGCAGGCGAAGACCGGATTCTCGTCCCATCTCCAAAGGAGGTTCCGACTTACGATTTAAAACCAGAAATGAGCGCACCCCAGGTTTGTGATAAACTGGTGGAGGCAATTAAATCGGATAAGTACGATGTGATAGTCATCAACTTCGCAAATCCTGATATGGTAGGCCATACCGGCGTTGAGGATGCCGCGATCAAGGCGATTGAGACAGTGGATGCCTGCGTGGGAAGAACGGTTGAGGCGATAAAGGAAACCGGGGGTGTCCTGTTTATCTGTGCCGATCACGGCAATGCCGAGCAGTTGGTTGATTATGAGACGGGCGAGCCCTGGACCGCCCATACAACGAACCAGGTACCGTTCATCCTTGTCAATGCAGATCCTTCTTATAAATTGAGAGAAGGCGGATGCCTGGCCGATATTGCGCCGACTTTGATCGAACTGATGGGAATGGAACAGCCGAAAGAGATGACGGGGAAATCCCTTCTGGTAAAATAATGTTATGATGTTGGGGTCAAAAGGTCTTTTGACCCCTTTATGCTGTAACGCCCGGCTGTAAATGTCTGTCATACATTTACAGCCGGGCGTTATCCGACAGCCGGGTTAATTCAGTGAATCCTTTTCATAAAGTCGGTGGTATATCTCTTCGCTGACGGAGTCAACGTATGCCTGATTGGGAAGATCCTGCTGCGTGACAAGAAAATCCTGTATCAGCTCAAAACGCTTCAGTTCCAGTTCCTCGCCTGCCAGGCCCGGATCTTCTTTCTTAAGCTCTTCATCGAGGGAACCGCCGGTCCATGTGGAGATAAACCATTCGATTAAATCCTTTGTACATCTTTCTTCCTCTTCCGCCTGTTTTTGCACTGCAGCGATGGAGCTGCGCGTCCGAAACGAGACAAAAAGACAGGCGAGTCCTAAAAGTGTGATGACAGACTGGAAGAAAATTCTGGAACCGCCTGTCATCGGAAGACTGATAATCCCGGACCAGCAGACAGCGGCAAACACGGTTGCGGCGCCTCCCACCATCAGGAAAGCGGAACTGGAGGAATGGAGATCCTCGCATCTTTGGCGGCTGCTTATATAGACGCCTGAAGAGGCTGCTCTCGTCCCGGACTGACCGGACGGTTTCGTATCAGCCGGAATACCGTTCTCCTGCGGTTCACTGTCATGGCTTAAAAGGGCTTCAAAATTCTCCAGGTTTTCCAGATTGGCCAGGTTGTCAAAATCAACCAGATTATCCAGAATTTCGGAGGCGTCAATTCCATCCATCTGCAGATAGCGGCCGGAAGCGGCATCTATCTGCTGCTGTTTCTTTTTCTCACGCATTTCTGCCTCATAAGCTTCCTGTGATTCAACAAGATCGCCTCCGCAGTCGCTGCACGTTGTGATTCCATCGACAAATTCCATGTCGCATTTCGGGCAATAAGGCATAATAGGTTCTCCTTGGTATTTAATATACATTTATTATAAGATAGAAAAGATGAAACGTCTACACTAACGTCATAAATAAAGTACTTCCATTTATATAGAAAATAAGATAGAATAAAAAGGGCGTTCCAAAGAAGGGGAGAAGAACTTATGAACCGGATGAAGACGAGTGAATTGATGAAGCGTTTCGCACCTTACTATTTCAAATACTGGAAGGCACTGCTGTTTGATTTGTTCTGCGCGGCACTTACGACACTGTGCGAAATTGTGCTTCCGCTGATTCTGAGATATATTACAAATGAAGGCATGTATAATCTGGCAAATCTGACTGTAAAAACGATTGTCACCATCGGCCTTCTGTATTTCGGGCTCCGGATAATAGACGGTCTGGCCAACTTTTATATGGCTTATACAGGTCATATTATGGGGGCCAGAATCGAGACGGATATGAGAACCGACGCATTCTGCCATTTGCAGAAGCTGTCGGACAGTTTTTACAGCAATACAAAGGTGGGGCAGATTATGGCCCGCATTACAAGCGACTTGTTTGACGTGACGGAATTTGCCCATCACTGCCCGGAAGAATTTTTTATAGCATTCCTGAAAATCGTCATCTCATTTTTTATCCTGGCCAGGATTAATCTGCTTCTCACGGTGGTTATATTTATTTTTATCCCTGTTATGGCTGTCTCCTGCACTTATTTTAACCTGAAGGTGCGTTCTGCCTTTAAGATGCAGCGCAATCATGTGGGAGAGCTGAATGCAAGAATCGAGGACAGTCTGCTGGGCAACCGTGTAGTCAGGGCTTTTGGCAATGAGAAACTGGAGATTGAGAAGTTTCAGCAGGATAATCTCAAATTTTTAGATATCAAAAAACACACATATTTTTATATGGCGGCATTCCAGGATACGGTGAGAATGTTTGACGGAATTATGTACGTGGTGGTAATCATTGCAGGAGGGACATTTTTAGTAAAAGGAATCATAAATCCCGGTGATTTGGTTGCTTATACGATGTATGTGACGACACTTTTATCGACGATCCGGAGAATTATCGAATTTGCCGAGCAGTTCCAGAGAGGTATGACGGGAATCGAGAGGTTCTGTGAAATTATGGACGCCGATATCGATATTTTTGACGATGCCGATGCGGAGGAGTTAAAGGATTCCAGAGGCGAAATCACGTTTGAGAATGTAACATTTGAATATCCGGATGACCATAATCAGGTCCTTTCCGATATCAATCTGACGATCCGTCCGGGCGAGAGAATTGCCCTGGTAGGGCCTTCGGGCGGAGGAAAGACGACGCTCTGCAACCTGATTCCAAGATTTTATGATCCGACGGAGGGGAGAATCTTAGTTGACGGGAAGGACTTGAGGAAGCTTACGCTGGAGAGCCTCAGGAGCCAGGTGGGAATGGTACAGCAGGACGTGTATTTGTTTTCCGGCACTATTTATGATAATATTGTATACGGAAAGCCGGGCGCCTGCAGAGAGGAAGTTATGGAAGCGGCGAAGATGGCCGGGGCCGATGAATTTATTAAAGAGATGGCAATGGGATATGATACCTATGTCGGTGAGCGGGGGGTAAAGCTCTCCGGAGGGCAGAAGCAGCGCATCAGCATTGCCAGGGTATTTCTGAAAAATCCGCCGATTCTGATTCTCGATGAGGCGACTTCGGCTCTTGACAATGAAAGCGAGAAGATGGTCTCCAGGTCTCTTGACAAGCTGGCGGTGGGCAGAACGACTCTCACAATCGCCCACAGGCTGAGTACGATCCGGGGAGCCGACCGGATTTTAGTGCTGTCCGGTAATCGGATCGAGGAAGAAGGCAGCCATGGCGAGCTGATGGCCAAAGAGGGAATTTACTATCATTTATATATGTCTGCCAATGGATTTTCAGAGGAAGCGGCAGAGTGATTGGAGGAAATTTGAATGAAAATTGCAGTTGTGACAGACAGCAACAGCGGTATTACACAAGCGCAGGGGAAGGAACTTGGAATTACGGTTCTTCCGATGCCATTTATGATTGACGGAAATGAATTTTTTGAAGATATCAGCCTGACACAGCAGGAATTTTATGGGAAGATGGAAGAGGACATGGATATTTCCACATCACAGCCGTCACCTGAGTCGATTGTGGAGCTGTGGGAGGCGCTGCTTGAAGAATATGACGGGATTGTCCATATACCGATGTCCAGCGGCCTGTCCGGTTCCTGTCAGACGGCGCTGATGCTGGCAGAGGAGTTTGACGGCCGTGTCCAGGTGGTAAACAACCACCGGATTTCAGTAACCCAGAGGCAGTCGGCCCTGGATGCCCTGGAGATGGCGGGGAAAGGAATGGATGCCGTTCAAATTAAGGAAGTGCTGGAGAGAACCGGTTCTGAGTCCACGATTTACATCACGGTGGACACTTTAAAATACCTGAAAAAAGGTGGAAGAATCACGCCTGCGGCCGCGGCGCTGGGAACGCTTCTGCGTCTGAAACCGGTCCTGACCATACAGGGAGAGAAGCTGGATGCTTTCGCCAAGGCAAGGACGATGAAGCAGGCAAAATCCATGATGATATCCGCAATCCAGCATGATTTGGAGACGAGGTGGGATGATAAAGAAGGGAAAAAGACCCATCTGGAGATTGCCCACACGAACTGTGAGGAAGCGGCTCTGCAGCTTAAGGAGGAGCTTCTGGAGCTTTTTCCTGATACGGATATCCATATTGATCCTCTGTCTTTGAGCGTTGCCTGCCATATCGGGCCCGGCGCACTGGCAATAGCGGCGGTGAAAAAATTAGAAATTTAATTTGGAAAGCATGAAAAAATTGATTAAAAAAATTAGGTTTAGACGTTGTGTAAGTATGAAAGTTCCTCTGCTGTTCTGTTTCCTGCTGGTAACGCTGGTGCCTCTTCTTGTGCAGGCCAGGTTTCTGGCAGGTTTTTTCCGGCAGAGCCAGATTGAGGACAGCATGATAGAGGCGCAGAGCAAATGCCTGATGCTTACCAACAAGATGATAACCCTGGATTACATCAATAACATGTCGAATAACCCGGGGCTGGACGCGGAGATGAACGTGACGGCCGACCTGTTTAACGGCCGCATTGTCGTGATTGACAGCAGCTTCAAAATCATTAAGGACACGTTCGAGCTGACCAAGGGAAAAACGAGTGTGGTTGAGGAAGTGCTCCGCTCCTTTGAAGGGGAGACAATCAACCGCCGGAATAAAGAAAAAGATTACTTTTATCTGACGCTTCCCGTATATTCCAAGGCGGATTCGCAGAAGGTGGAGGGGGTTCTGCTGATGACGGCTTCCACCGAGAGCATGGCCCTTCTGGAGAGTCAGGTGATGCATAAAGCCGGCTTTCTTCAGTTCGTGCTTTTTCTGTTCGTGGCTGTGATAGATTTATTGGCTGCGTCATTTCTTATGAAGCCGTTTAAGAAGCTTCAGGAGCGTCTGAATATGGTGTCTGAGGGGAATTTAGATCAGGATATCCAGGTAGACGACTACAAAGAGACAAGGGGGATATCCAATGCCGTCAGCCAGACTCTCCGCAAGTTAAAGGCTGTGGATCAGTCGAGGCAGGAATTTGTATCAAGTGTATCGCACGAATTGAAAACACCGATCACATCGATCCGAGTCCTCGCGGATTCCCTGATGGGGATGGAGGATGCTCCGGTGGAGCTTTACAGGGAATTTATGGTGGATATTTCAGACGAGATAGACAGGGAAGGAAAGATTATTGATGATCTTTTATCCCTGGTGAAGATGGATAAGTCATCACCGGATTTGAATATCACATCGGTTTCAATTAATGCATTAATGGAGCAGATTCTGAAGCGGCTCCGGCCGATTGCCAAGAAGCGCAATATAGAGCTGGTATTTGAGAGCCAGAGAGAAGTCACGGCGGATGTGGACGAGGTAAAGCTCTCCCTGGCTTTGAGCAACCTGGTGGAGAATGCGGTTAAATACAACCATGAAGACGGATGGGTTCATGTGGTTTTGGACGCGGATCACAAATTTTTCTATGTAAAGGTAATCGATAACGGAGTCGGGATTGCTCCCGAATTCCAGGAGCATGTGTTTGAGCGTTTCTACAGGGTGGATAAAGCGCGTTCAAGGGAGACCGGCGGAACAGGGCTTGGACTGGCGATTACGAGAAACATCGTGATATTACACCAGGGAGCCATTAAGCTCCAGAGTAAGGAAGGCGAGGGAACTACTTTCACGGTACGTATCCCGCTAAACTATATTCCCTGATATCTGATGTGAAAGGACGGAGTATATTTGAAACGATTATTATATCTGACGGCAGTTTTTTTGATGTGTGCAGGCATTTGCGGATGCGGACAGAAAGAGAAAAACCAGACGCTGGAGGATGGAACCTACAGGATTTATTATCTCAATTCAACAAGAACAAAGCTTGCCAGCGTGGAGTATAAAACAGAGACAACCGATCAGGAAACATTAATCGGGGAGCTGGCGGGCCAGATTCTGGCGGCTCCCGACAATCCCGATTACCAGGCGGCTCTGGGAGAGAAGGTCATACTTCTGGATATCAGGAAAGAGGAGAACGTTCTTTACCTGAATTTTAATAAAGACTATACGGCGATGAAGCCGACCAGGGAGATTCTGTGCCGTGCGGCTCTGGCTAAGACGTTCACCCAGGTGGCAGGTATTGATTATATCAGTATTAACTGTGACGGCCAGCCCCTTCTGGATCAGCAGGGAAATCCGGTGGGCGCTTTTTCAGCCTCTGATTTTGTCGAAAGTATTTCGGATGTCAATTCATTTGAGCGGGTGGAGCTGAAGCTTTATTTTGCCAATGAAAAAAAGGATCTTCTGGTTCCCGAGACCAGGGAGGTGATCCACAATGTCAATACCTCTCTTGAGAGGCTGGTGGTGGAACAGCTGATTGCAGGCTCCCAGACAGGCGCTTCGCCGGTGCTTCCTAAGGATACGAGAATATTGAATGTGTCATTGACGGACAACATCTGTTACGTGAACCTGGACAGCACGTTTTTAAACGGCGAAGTGGAGGCAGCAGACTATATCCCGGTCTATGCGCTCGTCAACTCGCTGACGGAGCTTCAGACAGTGAATAAGGTGCAGATTACGGTGAATGGTTCGGCTAACGTGGCGTACCGCAATGTGATTTCCCTTGCCGCGCCGCTGGAACGGGAAGAGAAATATGTGGAAAGCAAATAAAACCCCGGAGGAGGAATAACAATTAAAAGACCGCTTTTATGGATAACAGGAGCTTATGTACTTGGAGAGGTCACTGCTTACTGGTCCGGTAAAATGGCGGAATATGGAGGAAGGGCTGCGGCGTCCGGCAGTCTCTTTCCGATGGCGTTAATACTGGCAGCAGGCATTCTTTTCCAGCTTCATGAGAAAATCAGGAAAAGAGGTCTGCTTTTATTTATCCTGCTTGTCTGCTGCCTGGGCGGCTGGTTCAGGATGACGGAGGAGATGAAAGAAGGACCGCTGGAGGCCATACTGGCGTCCGGAGCTATAGAGACGGAGAACCGAAGCCGGGCGGAGGCCGAAGGGCGGATTTCCCAGGCTCTGCTGAAGGAGGGAAATTACACCATTATTCTGGAACCGGCGACGGTTCGTGCAGGCGGAAAGCAATATGAAGAAAAAAGGCTGATGATTTCAGCAAAAGAAAGCAGGGACGGTGCGGTGCCGGAGGAGGGGATGTATCTGTACGCAAAGGGGAAGGCGGAACTCTTTCAGGAGGCAAGAAATCCGGGGGAATTTGATTACCGCCTGTATTACCGCTCACAAAAGCTGAGATGCCGTCTCAGAGCTGATAAAATGAAAATTATCTCAGGAGAGCGTCCTGCTTTTCAATCCCAGCTCATTATGTTCCGCAGATTTGTCAAGGAGGCCCTCGCATTTCTTTATCAGGAGGAGGACAGGGGAATTTTTCAGGCAGTTCTTCTCGGAGATAAGAGCAGCATGGACAGCGATATACGGGAGTTGTACCAGGATGGAGGAATCGCCCATGTTCTGGCTGTAAGCGGCCTCCATGTCTCACTGATAGGAATGAGTCTGTATGGGTTTCTGCGGAAAAGAGGCGTCGGATATGGTTGGGCGGGGACAGCCGCGGCAATCCTGCTGTTCTTCTACGGAGCGCTGGCCGGCTTTGGGGCATCTGTATTCCGGGCCGTGTTTATGGTGTTCTGTTCGTTTCTTGCGTCTTATCTGGGGAGAACCTATGATCTGCTGTCGGCCATGGCTTTGTCCCTGATTTTACTCGCATCCGATTCGCCTTATCTTTTGTTTACAAGCGGGCTGCAGCTGTCCTACGGGGCAGTGGGGGCGGTGGGACTCGCCGGCAATATGAAAATCCACGGCAGCTCTCTGTTCACGGCCATATCGGCCAGTATAGCAATTCAGATTGTGACTCTGCCTGTTATCCTGTACCATTTCTTTGAGTTTCCCTTTTACGGCCTGTTTCTGAATCTTGTGGTCATTCCCCTCATGGCTTATGCTGCCGGTTCCGGAATTATATCGGTCGGCCTGTATGGTATCTGGAAAGCGGCCGAAGTGCCAGGCGTTCTGTTATTTGCAGGAGGAAGCAAAATCGTAGGAATGGGCAGCAGGCTTGGGACGGTTATGGACAAGACCGCGGGAATACTGGAAGGGATCTGCCATGGGGCGGCGGGACCGGGGCACTACATACTGACCTTTTACCGGGAGCTTTGCCGTTTTTCACTGAAACTTCCATTCTCCACGGTAGCGGCGGGACGGCCCTCTCTTGCCTGCATCGCATTTTATTACGGCGTTCTCGCAGTTTTATACTTACATTTAACCAGCAAAAACAGCGGCGTTCTGAGCAGAAAAGAAGGAAATGAATTTAACGGGAAGCAGGCCTGTCTCTTTTCCTGTGCGCTGCTTTTGCTGATGGTAAAACCGCGCGTCAGCGGAATGGAGGTCTGGTTTCTTGATGTCGGCCAGGGGGACGGAATTTTCTTTCGTACAGGGACGGCAGCAGTGCTGACAGACTGCGGCAGCAGCCAGTATAAAAGTGTGGGGAAAAACAGACTGGTCCCGTTTTTAAAGAGTAAAGGAATCAGACGGCTGGATTATATTTTTATCAGTCATGCGGACAGCGACCATATAAACGGAATTGTCTGGATGCTGGAAAATGAAACGGATTTAGAGGTTGGAACGATTATTATGCCCGGACCGGGACGGGGGGAAGAGGAATACCGGGAGATAGAAGAGCTTGGCAGAAGGCGCAAAACCAGAGTTTGTTATATGAATGCCGGGGAAAAGCTGGAACGGGGAGAACTTAAAATTACGGCTGTTTATCCGGATGCGTCAGCATCGCCAAAGGATCGGAACGGCCATTCCCTGGTACTTTCGGTGCGATACCGTGATTTTACAATGCTCTTAACAGGCGATGTGGGACAGACGGGAGAAGAAATCATGCTTGATGAAAAATACAGCCCCGGTAGAGAGCTGCCGGGCGGAAACCTGTCCGTTTTAAAAGCGGCTCATCATGGTTCCGCCACCTCGACAGGAGAAGAATTCCTGAAACAGTTAAATCCGGCAGTGACAGTACTTTCCTATGGTAAAGGAAATTCTTACGGACACCCGGCCAAGGAGGTGTTGAAACGTCTTACGGATGCCGGAACTATGATATGGAGTACGGAGAATTCCGGCGCCATCCATCTCACAACGGACGGAAGGAAAATGAAGGCAGAAGGTTTTCTGCTGGACAGGAACAAGGGTTCCGGGCTATAATACTCAACAGGAACGTTATAGTTCAGCGTTCAATGTTGTTTAGTTAAGCAGGTGAGGACGCCGCCGGTACGGCCGGCGGACGGGGTGGCGGGGGGTGTATATGAGTCTTTCGTCCTGGGGTGGATTGTCGTGGTCTGGGGCTGCGGGCGAAGATAAAGTCTGCGGAGCACGCTCTCGCTCTGTGAAATGCATCGCGCTGCTAAGCTCGGCAGAACCTCGCTAATCAGCGATGAATTTCAACGGCATCCGCAGACTTTATCTTCCCCTCCGCCCCAAGGCTATGTTTTCGCCGGGACGAAAGCCTCCGCCGGAGGGATTGGCCCCGTCCGCCGGCCTGCGGCCGCTGAATGTCTCACGCGTTAAGTGCGGGGGGCGGACCTTGTCGCGGCCTTTCAGTGTAACCTTGTACGAGAAATATGATATGCCTTCAATAGGCCTTTTATAAAAATTGTGGAAGATTTGATATCTGCCTGCGGAAATACGTAGTGGCCGCGACAGGGCCCTCCCCATTTAAGGTTGGAGACAATCAGCGCCCGGAACGGACCATGTCCGGTGCCCCAAAAACCTTCGCCGGAGTCTTCCGTCCCCGTCGAAAACCTGACCGGGGGAAGTAGGCGGTATCAACGGGGTCAAAAGACCTTTTGACCCCAACATCATTACATTGGTTCAGCCTTTGGCCAAACGGCAATATATGATGCACAGAAACGGCAAAGAACGCCGTTAATTGTACAGGAACATTCTCCTGGCGGTACTCAGGACAGATGAAGGAGCAGAGTGCAGATGCAGACAATTAATGAAGACATTAAAAGCGGACAATATAAAAAAGTTTACCTGTTATATGGGGAAGAATCCTTCCTCAAGCAGAGCTATAAAAAGAAATTAAAAGAAGCGGTCGCCGGCGACGACACGATGAATTATAATTACTTCGAGGGAAAAGGACTGGATGTGAATGAGCTGATCAGTCTTTCCGACACCATGCCATTTTTTAGTGATAAAAGGCTGATTATAATCGAGAACAGCGGATTTTTCAAAACTTCCTCCGAGGCTCTCGCCGATTACCTGCCGATGATACCGGATACTACCTGTATTGTCTTCGTGGAAGATGCGGTGGATAAGAGAAACAGGCTGTTTAAAAAGGTTAAAGAGCTGGGGCATGCGGCTGAGATGAAACGCCAGGACAGCGCCCAGCTTGCGAGGTGGGCAGGCACGATCCTGGCACAGAACGGCAGAAAGATAACCGGCTCTACGATGAACCTTTTTCTGGAGCGTACCGGGGACGATATGGAGAACATCAGGATGGAACTGGAAAAGCTGATTTCCTATACAATGGGAAGCGACGTAGTAACAACTGAGGATGTGCAGGCAGTCACAACGGTACAGGTAACCAATAAGATATTTGACATGGTCAATGCCATTGTGACAAGAAAGACGAGACTGGCCATGGACTTATATGAGGATCTTCTGACGCTCAAAGAACCGCCGATGCGGATACTCTTCCTGATAGCCAGGCAGTTTAACCAGCTTCTGCTGGTCAAAGAAATGACGGCAAAGGGAACAGACAGGGGAACGATCGCATCAAAGCTGAAAATTCCGCCCTTTGTGGCCGGAAAAGTATCGGCCCAGGCCGGCGCGTTCACCAGAGAACAGATTTTGTCCTACGTAAAAGGCTGTGTTGAGGCTGAGGAAGCAGTGAAGACGGGAAAGATGAATGACAGGATGGCGGTGGAATTATTGATTACGAGAAAATATTGATTTAGTTAAACAGGTGAGGACGCCGCCGGTACGGCCAGCGGACGGGGGGGGGATATGAGTCTTTCGTCCCGGGGGAAGATTGTCGTGGTATGGGGCTGCGGGCGAAGATAAAGTCTGCGGAGCACGCTCCCGCTCTGTGAAATGCATCGCGCTGCTAGGCTCGAAAAGACCTCGCCAATCAGCGATGGATTTAGGCGGCATCCGCAGACCGCCTTTATGAAAGAATTGCACTGGAGTTGATATCTGCCTGCGGAAACACGTAGTGGCCGCGACAGGGCCCTCCCCATTTAAGGTTGGAGACAATCAGCGCCCGAAACGGACCATGACCGGTGTGCGAAAACCTACGCCTGAGTCTTCCGTCCCCGGCGAAAATCTGACCCGGGGAAGGAGGCGGAATCAATTCTGCAGGGGATATGGAAGCCCATCCGTGCTTAACGATAACCTGTACGCTCTGCGCACAGGTCACCGCCTTCAATGAGGTTTCTCACGAATTTAGCACGGCTATGCGCTTCGAAAAGTGCAAACGGTC
>Ga0129317_1000249_pt1 | contig 64666 bp, 59 predicted proteins | sample Cm1ome_FD_94430 | JGI IMG/M metagenome (GOLD analysis project Ga0129317, IMG submission 94430) | Eastern black-and-white colobus group fecal microbial communities from Wisconsin, USA - Cm1105 metagenome | ecosystem: Host-associated > Mammals > Digestive system > Large intestine > Fecal | place... | reverse complement strand
CGCCTCCAGCAACAGCGGCAATGTGATCGTTGAGCTGGGCGAGAAGCTGTACCAGGGCGACCTGAAGAAGGACGACGGCAGCGACGATTTCAACCGTCCCGCCAATGTCTGGACCTACAAGTCTGCTGAGATCGGCAAGTATGCCGCCTCCGCCGACGGCTCCTGGACCGAGAAGGTTACTGAGAAGGCCCTGTACACTGCCGTGGGCTCCGCTGCTTACGACAACTACAGCTGGACCATCTACCAGAACGGCGGTCTGGTGGCTGAGGACACCTCCTCCGCGTCCCACGCCGGCCGTGTGGCTGCCATTGCCCACAGCAAGACCAGCACCGAGCGCGTGCTGACCGCTGACAAGGGCGTTCTGACCGAGGTCTTCGTGGACTCCGACAAGGAGACCGTGGTTCTGTCTCTGATCGACACCGGCGTGGCCAAGGTCACCAAGGTCACCGAAAACGACGGCCAGTATGAAGTCACGGTCAGCTTCAAGACCAAGGTTTCCAATGGCTCCAAGGCCGCCTATACCCCCGACAGCAAGTTTACTACCGATGAAAAGTTTGCCAAGGACGACATTGTTCTGTACACCGCCTCCGTGGCCTCCGGCGAGATCGAGTCCATGGCTGTTGCCCAGACCGTCTCCGGCAAGGTTACCGCTGTGAAGAACGCGGACTACGCCACCCTGGACGGCACCAAGTACAGCTACAACTTCGCCTATACCAAGACTCTGGCGGACAACGGCCTGTGCCCCAACAACACCGACAAGAAGGCCGGCCTGTACAATCTGGAGGACAGCGTGGCTGCCCAGGATCCCGCCATCGACAAGGACGCCACCCTGTACCTGGATGCCTACGGCTATGCCGTGGCTTTCGAGGGCAAGACCAGCACCGCTGAGGACTACCTGTTCCTGAAGGAAGTCGGCAGCGTGTTCTCCAGCGAGCCCTCCGCCAAGGTTGTCTTCTTTGACGGTTCCGAGGCCACCATCAACGTCGACAAGCTGACTTTGGCCAACGGCAGCACCGGCGATGCCACCAAAGACTCCGGCACCTATCAGATCAAGAACGACACCCTTTATAAGTACACCAAGGGCACCAGCACCTACGACCTGGAAGTTGTGGATGCCAAGACCCTGACCGACGCCAGCGGCAAGGTCAAGAAGGACAACCCCACTGTTACCGGCACGAGCTTCAGCTATACCACCGATAACAACACCGTGTTTGTGGACGTGGAGAACAACAAGACCTGGACCGGCTACAAGAACGTGGCCAGCAAGAGCAGCGCCAATGTGGCTCTGGTTCTGAACAAGGACAGGGTTGCCGAGATCGTCTTTGTCTACGGCAAGGCGATGACGAGCCAGGCTGAGGACGACGATTACATCATCCTCAAGGGCACCGGTTATCAGTCTGAGAAGGACAAGAACAACAAGACTGTCTACCGCTTCACCGACGCCTATGACATCAAGGGCGAAAAGGTAGACGACGCTTACACCTCCAGCTCCTCTCTGGCCTCCAAGGCCATTAAGGGCCTGTACAAGGTCACCGACCGCGACGGCGACGACTATATCAGCAACTGGGATTCCCTGTTTGCCGCCAAGAGCAACGCCGGCACCGGCGCCACCAACTATGCCACCACCGCAAAGAACGGCGTGCTGGCTCTGGAGCACCCCATCACCTTCAGCGGCGGTGCTAAGAAGACCTTTGCCTACAACGACAACACCTCCTTCGTGGTCATCGATCTGAAGATCGGCGGCGACGTAGACACCATCCGCGTGGGCGGCATCGGTGACGTGGAAGCTTGGGACGGCGCCACCGGCGCTGACAACTCCGACGTAACCGGCGTGTACGTGATGACCGTAGACGATGAGTACGCCGATGCCCCCATGGCTGAGAGCGTTCTGGTCATCGTGCCCGACACCGGCAAGAACGACAACGGCGGTAGCGGCCAGACCGGCAACCTGCCCACCCTCCTGACCGGCAGCTCTGCCTCTATTACCACTTCCACCGTGGCCTCTTCCGGCCGCCTGAACCTGTCCATCAAGTACACCGCTCCCGCCTTTGCGGCCGACGGCCCTGCCAAATTGGAGCTGGACGTCTATGAGAACGGCAGCTATGTGGACAACATCACAGCTACCGGTAATGTGAAGGACGGCGCCGCTGTCCTGACTTACCGCAGCGGTTCTGCCAATGAGTTTGCCGCCAACGCTGCCCTGACCTTCGTTGTCAGTGACGAAAAGCTGGACAATGTGAAGGTGCGGTATCAGGTTGCCGACCCCAAGGAGACTTTGGTCACCACGGCGCAGGACGACTCCATCGCCGTTGCCGGCGGCAAGATTTCCTTCACCGCCAGCGACAAAGTGTACAGTTCCGTGGGCGACTTCTCTGTCACCGGGCTGACCAGCCAGACCAACGTCAACAGCACCAAGACCGTGACCCCCGGCAACTCCACCAAGGTGGATAGTGGCAGCAACATCATCCCCACCGGTACTGACTATGTGACTGTGACTGTCGCCACTGCCACTAAGAAGGCGGTTACCTATGACATCACCGCCGCCACTGCTGTGGGTGACGCTTCCCTGAAGCTGAGCGACTTTGGTGTGACCTCTAAGACCGACAAGGATGCTACCATCAAGATCGAGGTTGAAAATGGGGGCGCTCTGGTCCCCAACAGCAACTTTGACGCCAAGAACATTAAAGTTACCCTGGGCGCCAAGCCCGCCGACGTCTACAGCTACGAGGTCACCGTGGCCGGCTTTGGCTCTGCGGTTGTAAGCACCGCCAGCGCCACGGCACTGGTCAGCGCTCCGGTATCTGTGACCAAGGACGTGGAGATCACCAAGGATATGATCACCGTCGAGGTCGCCGAGCGTCTGCCCAAGGTGACCTCCGCCAGCTGGACCGGCACCACCGTGACGCTGGTCTTCGACGAAAAGCTGGATAAAGCTTCCGCCGAGACTGTGGGTAACTACACCTGGGCCAAGGGGACGGGGTCCAACACCTCTACCTTGAATAAGGCGGAGTTGGGCGCTGACGGCAAGACCGTCACCCTGACCTTCACCGGCGAGCTGTTGCTGGCTAAAAACACCGTCACCCTGACCACCAACATCGAGTCCGCTGGGACAGACACTAACAAGTCTACCGCACAGGTTATCACACTGGAGGCCGGCGGAACCTGCGATGTTAAGTAAGCTCTAATCCAAGGTTTCTGACCGCGTATTTCCGCCATAACAAGCGGCCGCTCCCGGGCTCTGTCTCGGGGGCGGCCGCCCGCGTCTATTTACCGCAGCCCAACAAGTACGATCTTCGCCCCATTTTCTGCGCGGCCGCTGCCGTGGTAGTGGAAACGGATGCGTTCCAGCTGCTGAAAAGCAGCGTCGCAGGTAATCGGCTCGCCGCAGGGCAAGGTCAGAAACCGGATGGGATTTGCCGCGTCGTGCCGGGGGAAAAACACCACGGCCAGATTGCCGGGGCTGCGTTTTCCCATGGCCGATTGCAGACCTCCATAGCAAGTGAGACCGTTTAAATCCAAGAAGACGAAGGACTCGCTGTCGGTCCCCGACGCGCGGCACAGCAAAACCGCCGCCAGCAGTTCCCACTCGCTCCAGTCAATGCCGCCCAGCTCCACCGTGAATGTGCTGCTGGGCGAACCAAAGTAGCCCTCTTGTACAATCTCCTGAATCACCTCCAGCCGCCCCAGCTTGTGCGCCAAGGCCGCGTCAATTTTCCTGTTGTCCCCGTTGAATTCCTCCCGGAGCACCTTGTCTTCTGGCTCCCATTGATTCAGATGATAGTTATTTGTGTGATTGCCTGCCATTCTTTTTCCTCCTTTTCGTCGTCGGAGCAAAGTCCGCTTCATTCCGGTTCCGCCTTGCGGCGAAAACTGCATTGCGCTCCCTTGCACCTCCTCTCCAAACGCGGCCCGCTCCGCTGGGCCCGCGTTTGGGCGGCTTGTGCCGATCGGCACGGTAGGGCGGGGCCTGCCCCCGCCGCAAGAGACAACCTCCGCTTTTCCTGGCCCCCTGTTCTGGCCCTTCTATGGCGGCACTTGATGGGAACATATTTCCGTCGCTGTGCGCGGAAAGGTCTCCCGCTTTTCCGAAAATCCATAGGGAGACATCACAATGCACCCACGGCCGAAGAGTTGTCCCTAAACCATGTGGGAAACCGCACCCCCTCCCCGCGGGCGCATCCCGTACACCCCCTGCGAGAGAAAATCTATCTCTCTATAAAACAGGAGAAACCGCCCTGGAGTAGGACGGATTCATACATTTTCTGGAAATTATGGAGCACTATGCCCAAAAAAGATAAAAAAGGCAGCCGCCTGTGGGCGGCTGCCCTTTTTATAAGGTAATCTATCATTCAGTGTGTGGAGACAAAGCACAGCTTTGCCCAAAGTTCTTTTGTCTGCTTTTCTTTCAGAAAAAAGCAGATTAGCCTTTCAGGCCCTCCGCCCAGGAGGCATACCGGGCCACCTTCTCCTCGCAGGAATCTTTGTCAGTGCTGTTGGCCAGGATATAGACCTTGACCTTGGGCTCGGTGCCCGAGGGGCGGACGATGAGGCTGGTGCCGTCGGCCATCTCATACCGCAGGACATTGGAGCCGGACAGCTCCATGGCGGTCTTTGCCCCGGTGGACACCTCCACCACGCTGCCGTCCTGGTAGTCTTTCTGCTCCTTTACCGCCGTACCGGCAATCTGAGTGGGGGCGTCCGCCCGCAGGCTGGCCATGAGGTCGGCCATTTTTTTCAGCCCGTCCAGGCCGGGCATGACCAGATTCAAGGTTCTCTCGCTGTAATAGCCGTATTTTATATACAGCTCCTGGAGGGCGTCGTACAGGGTTTTACCCTGGCTGGCGTACCAGGCGGCCATCTCGGTAAGGAGGAGGGAGGCGGTGACGGCGTCCTTATCCCGGACATAGTCGCCCAGCATATAGCCGTAGGACTCCTCGTAGGAGAAGATAACCTTGCCCTGGCCGGACTCCTCCAACTGGTCCTTCTTCTGAGCCAGGAACTTAAAGCCGGTGAAGGTGTCAAAGCACTGCAGACCGTTGACCTGGGCCACCTTCCGGGCCATTTCAGTGGTGACGATGGTCTTTAGCGCCACCGGCTTGTCAGGCAGCCGGCCGGCGCGCCTCATGGCGCCGATGAGATAGTCCAGCAGCAGAACCCCGGTCTGATTTCCGGAGATTACCTTAAATTCCCCGTTCCCCGTGTTGACCATGATGCCCACCCGGTCGGCGTCGGGGTCGGAGCCCAGAATGAAATCGGCCCCCTCCTGTTTGGCGATGTCCACCGCCAGGTAGAAGCCCTCGGGATTCTCCGGATTGGGGGAGACCACGGTGGGGAAGCCGCCGTCAATGACCATCTGCTCCGGCACGCAGATCACGTGCTTCATGCCCAGGCGGCGCAGGGCCTCGGGGATCAGCTTGTAGCCGGTGCCGTGGAAGGGGGTGTATACCATTTTAAAGGTATCGGCCACCTGGGCCACCACCTCTTTGTCGTTTACCTGGGCCATGACGTGGGACAGGAATTTTTCATCCGTCTCCGCCCCCATGAGGAGGATTTTGCCTTGGGCGACGGCTTGGTCGTAGTCCATGGCCTTGACGCAGGAAAAGACATCCAGCTCCTTCATCTTTTTGGCCACCTGGTCGGCATGGCGGGGGGGCAGCTGGGCCCCGTCCTCCCAGTAGACTTTATAGCCGTTGTACTCCTTGGGGTTGTGGCTGGCGGTGACGTTGATGCCCGCGATGCAGCCGTACTCCCGGACCGCGAAGGACAGCTCGGGAGTGGGGCGTAGGGCGTCGAACAGACGGACGGGGATCCCGTTGCCCGCCATAACCCGGGCGGCCTCCCGGGCGAAGAGGTGGGAGTTGTTCCGGCAGTCGAAGCAGATAGCGACGCCCCTGGCCGCGGCGGCGGCTCCTTCTTCCAGGATCACCTGGGCGAAGGCCTGGGTGGCGTGGCGGATGACGTGGACGTTCATCCGGTACAGGCCCACCCCCATGGTGCCCCGCAGACCGGCAGTGCCGAAGGACAGCTGGTCGAAGAAGCGGGACTCGATCTCCTTGTCATCGCCCCGGATGGCCTCCAGCTCGGCCTTCTCCCCGCTGGACAGGGCGGGGCTGGCCAGCCAGGCCTCATAGGTATCTCGATAGGACATATGCATCCTCCTTTGGTATAAAATGGATTCCTGCCCCTAGTATACCATAGGGAGGAGTGAATTTCCAGCCGCTTTCCGGGGAAAAAGGCCCGGTTGGGCAGACCTCTGGAGTTTTTCTCGCAACGGCAGTTTGCGGCCGGCAGGACCAGGAACATGGCCGGCTGCACGGGGCTCAGGCGATGGCCAGCACCGGGGGGAACAGCCCGGTGAAAAAGGGGGGGCAGCGGTTGATTTTCATAAGACAGGTCCCTTTCCCCAGCGAAGCAGCCGCCGGATATCTTGGGGTATAGGGGCCGTAAAGGATAGACGCTCCCCGGTGATGGGGTGTTGGAAGGCCAGCTGGTATGAGTGGAGCGCCGGACGGGGGATGAGGGCGGGATCCTCCACGCCGTAGAGAAAGTCACCAGCCAAGGGGTGGCCAATATGGGCCATATGGACCCGGATCTGGTGGGTGCGGCCTGTGTCCAGCTTCAGGCGGACGAGAGACCGGGGGCCCCATGTCTCCAGAGTTTCGTACCGGGTGCGGGCGGGTTTCCCGTCCGGGCGGACGGTCTGCTCCACCAGAGAGCCCTCTTTGGGCCCCAGGGGCGCGTCAATCACCCCGGCAGGGGGTTGGGGAGCCCCCTGGCACACCGCCAGGTAGGTCCGGTGAAAATTGTCGGTATGGAGCTGGTTTTTCAAAACCTCCTGGGCGTGGGGGTGCTTGGCCACTGCCAGCAGGCCGGAGGTGCCCCGGTCCAGCCGGTGGACGGGGTGGACGTCCCCCTCGATCCCTTTAGAATCGTAATAATTCAGCAGAAAATTACAAATCGTATCATCAAAATGGCCAGGTCCGGGGTGGACGGGGACGCCGGGGGCCTTATTCAGGAGGATGACGTCCTCGTCCTCATACACGATGTCCAGCGGGCCGGGGACGGGGAGGATGCCGCTGCGCCGCCCCGGGTCGGACAGGCGGACGGAGAGGGTTTGCCCCTCCCCGGGACAGAAGCGGGTGTTCACCCGGGTCCCGTCCACCAATATCCCGTCCTCCAGCCACTTGATCCGCCGCACCACCGTCCCCGACAGGCCCAGATGCCTTTTCAGCAGGGTGTCCACCCGGATGCCCGCCAGCTCCGGTCGGATGGACAGGTCCAGCCGGCGGATCACAGCTTTTTGCTCCAGCGGTTTACGTTGACCATCAGGAAGACGCAGTGGAGCACGATGGCCACAGAGGCGAAGGCCACGTACATCCCGCCGCTGGTCACAAGGGTGAGCAGCCACAGGCCCCACAGCAGATAGAGGGACCAGTACCAGCTGGCATAGGCGGCCTTCTCCCGGATGACCATATTTCGCTCGTCATGCTCCGCGCGCTCGATCTCCTTCCGCTCCTCCGGCGTCCAGGTCCGGTCGAAGTGGGCCATGATCAGCCGGGAGCCGGACAGGCCGCCCAGGACTCCGGCCAGCCCGAAGCAGAGCCCGCTGACGGGGGAGGAGAGGCGTTCCCCCAACATAGCCGCCGCGACGCCCAGCCCTACGGCGATCCCCAGGCAGAGCCCGGGGAGAAGATTGTGCTTACCCATTCCTTTCATGGTGCATCCTCCTCGAATAAAAATACTTCCTCGATGGTCAGACCGAAAAATTTTGCGATCTTATGGGCCAGCAGCAGAGAGGCGTTATACCGGCCGCTCTCCAGGGAAATGATGGTCTGCCGGGTGACGTCTACGGCGTCGGCCAGCTCCGCCTGGGACAGCCGGAGGTCCTTCCGCAGCTCTGAGATCCGGTTGGTCACGTCATCGCCTCCACTCTTTTTGGATCTGGTATAGTAAAGCTTGCTTTACAGCTAAAGTATAGTACACTTTACAAGATGTGTCAAGGGAACTTTACAAATTTCAGCATATCTTTTTAAGTTTGGAGTAAAATTTTTGTTCCTTTTCCTGCCGGCCCTGAGAGCCAAACGGACATGGGATCAGCCCGGCCTGGGCAAAAAAAGAGCGAATATAGGAAAGCAAGCGCCACAGTATGGCGCCTACCCCTTTGCAAGGGGATGAAATTTCGTTATAATATGGTTGTAACACAAAGGAGGGCCGCTCCATGTTCGGACGTAAAAAGGAAAATCAAATTAAGGGCCCGGCGGTGCATCCGCGTCAGGAGAAGCTGGGAATTTACATCCATATTCCCTTCTGCCGCAGCAAATGCGACTACTGTGACTTTTACTCCCTGGCTGGACGGGAGGACCGGATGGACGCCTATCAAAAGGCGCTCCTGACCCATATTGGGGAGACGGCCCCACTGGCGGGAAACATTTCGGTGGACACTGTCTATTTTGGCGGCGGGACGCCCAGCTTTTACGGGGATAAGCGCCTGCGGGAGCTGCTGTCCGCCATCGGGAAGCAGTTCCGCCTGGATAGGGACGCAGAGATCACCCTGGAGGCCAATCCGGACAGCGTGGACGTGCGGACCCTGCGGCGGCTGAGAAAGGCGGGATTTAACCGGCTGTCCCTGGGAATGCAGTCGGCCTGCCCGGAGGAGCTGGCCCGGGTCCATCGCCCCCATACGGTCCAACAGACCGATCAGGCGGTGGCGGCGGCCAAAAAGGCGAAATTTAAAAATATATCCCTGGATCTGATTTATGGTCTGCCTGGACAGACCATGGACAGCTGGAAGGCTACGGTGGAGCACGCCCTGTCTCTCATCCCCCAGCACCTGTCCTGCTACGGGCTGAAGGTGGAGGAGGGCACCCCGCTGGCCGCCCGGGCGGCGGCGGGGGAGCCTCTGCCCGACGACGATGCCCAGGCTGACCTGTACCTGTGGACGGTGGGGCGGCTGGAGCGGGCGGGATTTGCCCAGTACGAGATCTCCAATTTCGCCAAAGCGGGGCTGGAGTCCCGTCACAACCTGCGTTACTGGCTGACCCGGCCTTACATCGGGTTCGGCCCGGGAGCCCATTCCGACTTCGGCGGGCGGCGATACTCCTTTATCCGAGACCTGGACGGCTATATTAAAGGGGTGCTGGAGGGGGGCAGTGTCATCGACAGCGAGGAGTTAATTCCTCAGCGGGAGCGGTGCGGGGAATATCTGATGCTCCGCCTGCGCACGGTCCGGGGCATCGAGGAGTGGGAGTACCGGCGGTCATATTTTATGGATTTTGCTCCCCTGGAGCGGCGGCTTGTGGAGTTTCAATCCCAGGGCTGGGCGGAGAAAAACAATCAGGGGCGCTGGCGGCTGACGCCGAAGGGATTTCTGGTGTCCAATCAACTGATTGGCGATCTGATGGAACGGCAGGAGCAGGCTGACTTGACGGATCTGCTGCCTCGGGCCAAGAAGCGGTTTGGAGGGCAGGGAGAGGACTGATGTGAGTTGGCATCAGAATGTCCACAAATGACAGTGGAAGGATCAAAATTTTCTTTTTTCTCCATTCAATTTGACGATTTGCCTTTGCAGATGTAAAATTCGTTGCCAGGTGGACATAATAGTGATATAATAAATAAGATACATAGCTCCCGGGCCCGCCCCGGGGCTTTGCTTGATTTTTTACATATGGCCCAACGGCTGTATTTTTGATACGATGCCTGTTTATGGCGTGAGGAAGGTGCAAGATTTGACCAAGTATCAAATCCACGGAGGCAGGCCCCTCCATGGGACCATTGAGATCAGCGGCGCGAAGAACGCCGCCGTTGCAATTATTCCCGCCGCCCTGATGGTGGACGGGACCTGCCGCATTGAAAACATTCCCCAGATCAGCGATGTCACCCTGATCCTCCAAATTCTCCGGGAGCTGGGGGCGGAGGTCAAAACCGTAAACCGCACCACGGTGGACGTGGACTGCTCCCATATCCGCAATCGGCAGGTGCCCTATGAATTGGCCCGGAAGATCCGTGCCAGCTACTATCTGGTGGGCGCCCTGCTGGGCCGCTTCGGCTGGGCTGAGGTGCCCCTGCCCGGGGGCTGCGATCTGGGCGGACGGCCCATCGACCAGCATATCAAGGGCTTTGTATCCATGGGTGCGGAGGTGGATGTGCGCAATGGACTGATCTACGCCCAGGTGCCCGGCGGCGGCCGTTTGGCCGGCGGACAGGTCTATCTGGACATGGTGTCCGTGGGCGCCACCATGAATATTATGCTGGCCGCCACCCTGGCCCAGGGAATGACGGTAATTGAAAACGCCGCCAAGGAGCCCCACATCGTGGATTTGGCAAACTTCCTCAACTCCATGGGGGCGGACATTATGGGCGCCGGTACGGACGTGATTAAAATCCGCGGGGTAGACCGGCTGCGGGGCGGCTCCTACTCCATTATTCCCGACCAGATCGAGGCAGGCACTTATATGGCGGCCGTGGCCGCCGCCGGCGGCGAGGTTCTGATTAAAAACGTCATTCCCAAGCATCTGGACTGTATTACCGCCAAACTGGTGGAGATGGGGGTGGATGTGGAGGAGCAGGATGACGCCCTTTTGGTCCGCCGGGCCGGTCCTATCTCCCGGGTGAATGTAAAGACCATGCCCTATCCCGGCTTCCCCACGGACATGCAGCCCCAGATTGCCGCCGTCCTCTGCGTGGCCCAGGGGACCAGCGTCCTCACCGAGGGGGTGTGGGAAAACCGCTACCGCTACGTGGACGAATTCCGCCGCATGGGGGCCAGAATCCAGGTGGACGGAAAGGTGGCGGTGATCGAAGGGGTGGAAGAACTGACTGGGGCGCCTGTTCACGCCTGTGACCTGCGGGCAGGGGCCGCCATGGTCATTGCTGGCCTGTCCGCCCAGGGAATGACAGAGATCGACGCCATCTACCACATTGAGCGGGGCTATGAGACTCTGGTGGAGAAGCTGTCCGGTGTGGGGGCCGACATCAGGGTGATCACGGTTCCGGATGAGGAAAATCCCGCCCAGGTGGGATAAGCGTAAGGATGAAATAAGGAATTGGGAGTTGGAAATTAGGGATTTGAAGAGGAAGAATTCCTAATTGCTGTTTCCTGATTCCTTGTTTTTATGAGGGTTCGGTGGGCCCGCCGGCCCAGGATGGGGTCCGGACCGCAAGTTGTGGGCGATACATCGATGAGAAGGAGCGCGATTTTTTTGCTGACCTTTACCACCCTGGCCAGCGGGTCCAGCGGCAACGCCGCTCTGGTCTCCTGCGGCTCCACCCATATTCTGCTGGATGCGGGGATCTCGGCCCGGCGCATTACCACCGGGCTGAAGGCTCTGGGAGTTGACCCATCCAGGCTCACTGCCATTTTGGTTACCCATGAGCACCACGACCACATCAGCGGCCTGGCGGTGCTGACCAAAAAGATCCGGGTTCCCATCGTCTCATCAGCTCCCACCTGCCGCCAGATCGCCTATAAGGTTCCCTTTGTGGACGATCTGCTCCGGGCACAGGAGCCTGGAACCGGGATTCAGATGGGTGCTCTGTGGGTGGAATCCTTCCAGACTCCCCACGATGCCGCCGGCAGTGTGGGCTACTCCCTGGCTGGAGACGGGGGGCGAATGGTATTGTGCACCGACTTGGGCTATGTCACGCCTCAGGTCCGACAGGCAGTGCAGGGCTGTGACCTGCTGGTGTGCGAGGCCAACCACGACGAGGACTGGGTCCGCTCCGGGCCCTACCCCTACTACTTAAAGCAGCGGATTTTGGGGGACCGGGGGCATCTGTCCAATGAGGCAGGGGCGGAACTGGCCGCCTGGGGAGTGGAGACGGGGGTGCGCACCGTGGTGCTGGCCCATCTGTCCTCTGAGAACAACACCCCGGCCCATGCACGGGAGGTGGTCTGCCGCCGCCTGGGAGCCATGGGATGCGACCCGGAGCGGGACGTGTCCCTGTCCATTGCGCCCAGAGGAGATCTGGGGCCGACATACCGCCTGGGAAGGGAGGGGGCTGTCCAGGCCTTCCCAATGAGGGGAGCGGTTTTGTGCTGAGTGTCTATGTGATCTGCGTGGGGAAACTGAAGGAGAGCTTTTACCGGGAGGCCTGCGCCGAATATATCAAGCGGCTGTCCGCCTATTGCAGGCTGAATCTGGTGGAGCTTCCTGAGGAGAAGCTGCCTCAGAATCCGTCCCAGGCTCAGATTGACGGGGCCCTGGCGAGGGAGGGGGAGGCCATCCGGTCTAAAATTCCCCCAAGCGCCCAGGTAATTGCCCTGTGTGTGGAGGGAAAACTCCGGTCCAGCGAGGAACTGGCCGGGCTGACGAGGACCTTTGAGCACAGTGCGGCCAAACACTTGGTTTTTCTCATCGGTGGGTCCTACGGGTTGTCCGGGAGCCTGAGGGCCGAGGCACAGGCGCGCCTGTCCATGTCTCCCATGACCTTTCCCCATCACCTGGCTCGGGTGATGGTGCTGGAGCAGATCTATCGGGCCTTCAAGATCAACGAAGGATCGTCCTATCACAAATAAAAACATCCCGGCCGCTGTGCGGCCGGGATGTTTTTATTTGTGATAGATTCATAGGCACCGCACCGCAAAAAATTGTTCAGCGGACAGCATATGCGTCAGCTGCCGGCAAGAGGTGGTTTTTCTAAAGTGGGGCCGCCGGTCAGGGACAGCCGCTTCATCCTAACACCCCCGTCAGGTCGAAGGGCGGGGTGTACTCCTCCCTGGCGCTGGTGCGCTCCTGGGTAAAGCCTGCCAGGCCCAGATTTTCCATGTACTCCCGGGCCGCGCGAATCTCCCCGGGCCGCAGGCGGCGGGACAGCTCTGGGCAGGCGGACAGATCGCCCCAGGGGGTGTACTGACTCATCAGAGAGAACAGCACTGTATTGGGTTCAAATTCCCGGGCCACCCAGTCCATCACCTGTTTGGCCTGGTTTACCTGACCGGGCAGAATCAGGTGGCGTATGACCACCCCGCGGATGAGGAGGCCGTCCCCGTCGAACTGGCAGGGGCCCGTCTGGCGCACCATCTCCCCAATGGCGGTCTGGGCGATCTCCGGGTAATCGGCGGCGCCGGAATACCGCAGGGCAGTTTCTCCATTCAGATATTTTAAGTCGGGGAGATAGATGTCCACCTTCCCTTCCAGGCGTTTTAAGGTTTCTGCCCTGTCATAGCCTCCCGAATTATACACCACAGGTACGGGAGGTCGATAATTCTCTAAAAGGGAGTCCAGCACGTGGGCGTAGTGGGTGGGGTTGACGAAGTTGAGGTTATGGGCACCCTGGGCGATGAGCTCACCGCAGATTTCCCTCAGCCGGTCTGGGGAAATACTGCGGCCGAAGTCCTGGTGACTGATCTTCTCGTTCTGGCAGAAGACGCAGCCCAGGGAGCAGCCGGAAAAAAAGATGGTCCCCGATCCTCTGGTCCCGGAGATCGGGGGCTCCTCCCACATGTGGAGGGCGGCCCGGGCCAGGACAGGCTGCTGGGGCATCCGGCAGAATCCAGCTCCCTCCGACTGTGTGCGCTGTGCTCCGCATTGGCGGGGACAGAGGCGGCAAAGCATGGGAAACACTCCTTTCCAACCGCTTGAATTTCAGAGTCCACGAATGGTGCCGTGGAGAAACGGTTTTTATGCGTCTGAAGCGCGTCTGGGGCGGGGGGAATGGCATTGTGGGGGACAGAAGGAGGGCTGTCTCAGCCGCCGGTCCACCAGATGGGCAAATGACTGGAAGGCATTGGGGAGGGCGTAAATATCCCGCAGCTCTGCCTGGTCCGCCCAGACCCAGCCCTGGGGGAGATCAGAACTGCTCAGTTCTCCGGTCAGGGCAGTCATGTGCCACTCGATGTGGGTGAAGATGTGTTTGCCCGCCCCCGCTTTTTCCAGGGCGGTGGGGGACAGACCCCAGATGCGGAGCCAGTCGGTGCCGTCGGCGGCCTCGTTGGGATACTCCCACAGGCCGGCCAGCAGGCCTTTGGCCGGCCTGCGCCGCAGAGCCACGCCATCTCCATGGTACAGCAGATAGACGGTGCGCACCTCAATCCGTCTGGCTTTCTTAGGGGCCTTTACAGGCAGTTCTCCGGTGCGGTCTTCCAGGCGGGCCCGGCAAAAGGGAGCCGCCGGACACTGATCGCACAGGGGGGCGCCATTGGGCAGGCAGACTGTGGCCCCCAGCTCCATCAGGGCCTGGTTGAAGTCCCCGGGGGCGTCCAGGGGGATCACCTGGGCCAGGGACTGGGTCACCTTTTTTTTCATGGCGGGGGTGGAGATGTCTCCGTCGTTCCCACAGACCCGGGCGGCGACCCGAAGGACATTGCCATCCACCGCAGGGACGGGAAGACCGAAGGCAATGGAAGAAATGGCCCCGGCGGTGTAGTCCCCCACGCCGGACAGGGAGCGGATGTCCTCATAAGTATTTGGGAATACCCCGCCGAAGTCCTCCATGATCTGCCGGGCGGCTTTTTGCAGATTCCTGGCCCGGCTGTAGTAGCCCAGCCCCTGCCACAGTTTCATCAGCTGGTCCTCGGGAAGGGCGGCGAGCTCGGCAGGGGATGGGGCGGCCTCCAAAAAGCGGCGGTAATAGTCCAGCACTGCCGCTACCCTGGTCTGCTGAAGCATAATTTCCGATATCCACACCCGGTATGGAGTGGGGTGGCTGCGCCAGGGCAGTATCCGGGCATTTTCCCGGTACCACACCAGCAGAGGAATGGGGAGCTGTTCCAGTTCCTTCATGGCGGTGGCCTCCTGTTGGCATTGTAAAATACCTGTAGATTATACGACAAAATACGGGAGAGAGCAATGGAAACCAAAAGGGTGATATTATAAGCTTTTAACAATAGTAACTATAGCATATTTGGGAATGGCAATTCCCTGCGTATGATGTTAAAGTTTTAACAGAACAAGAGTTAAAAATTTAACGATATACCGGCTGCCGCTCTTACCGGTTTATCTGGAATTTAAACTTTTGTTTGTGATCATTCCTTTTTCATCCATCCTTCCAGATCAAATGAATCAGGGGCGCCCGGAAGGGCGCCCCTGATTCATTTTGTGTTTGAAAATTGATCGGTGGCGCGGTGTGCAATCTATGCCATTGACAGCGGCCCCCGGGGACGGATACAATATGATTCATCTGAGAGGGTGTAAGCTTGGATGTCTGAAAAAGGAGGCATTTTCCATGAAAAGATATGTACTCGGCCTGCTGGTCCTGGCTATGGCCCTGCTGTGTGCCTGCGGGCCAAAGGAGAGCGGAGGGAATTCATCCGGCCAGTTGGACATCCAGGATAGTGATGCAGCCGCATCATCCGGGCAGCAGACGGGGGCCGGCCAATCCAGTCAGGAACAGCTGGTTTCCGCGGCCTGCGCCGACGATTGGCTGGCGGAATACCAAAGGGAGAGGGCCGGTTTGGGCAGACCCATGAAGGAGCTGACCTCAGATTATGACATGCTGGCTTACGACTGGTGGCCCGGCGGCCGGGAGATGGTGCGCGTCGATGTGAATCCCCTCCTCTTTTCCGGCCCGCCCAGACAGCAGGGATCGGTCTGTGCCGCCATTGGGACCACGGTCCACTGGGAGACATCGGTGGACGTTCTGCGCTCGGAGTGGGAGGACACACTGACCTTTGTTCCGGACGACCCGGTGGCCGGGGCCTGCTGGAAGGTCCAGGCCGGAGAGATTACCTTCCGTTTCCTCACCGACAGTCAGGGGCAGAGTCTGCGTTCCGGCGGGTCTAACCTGGTGCTTTCACGGGACGAGCTGCTGCCGGAGCGAATCTTTCCCCAGTGGGCGGATGGATTGATCTCCTGGATTGACCAGAGAGTACAGCAGCCCGGTATGGTCTGGGAGCCGCTGATGTCCGCGGCGGCCCGCCTGGGGCAGACAGGGGAGCCGGAGGGGACCACCCAGAGTGCCGACCCGGCGCTGATGGATCTGCTTTATGCGGGATATGGGGTAAAGGATCCGGGTACGGGGATTCAATACTTTGCCTTTGAAGAGGGCGCCTCCTGGGATGCCGTCACCGTCCCGTCAGGGCTTGTCCTGGGTGCAGGACTGCCTATGGACACGGAGGGAATCATTGCAGCTCTGGAGACCCCATTTTCCTGGAGCATGTATAACGGGGCCGGATACTGGTTTTATCTGGGTGATTACAAGGTGTTTCTGACCTCCGATGACAGCGGGGTGGTGGATGCCGACAGCTATTTTTTAATCCGCTGGGGGGACAACGCCGGGATCTGAAGGCCTATGAGGTCCGGTACCCGCAGAAATCCCATTGGAATCAGGAAGGAAATCCTCTGCAGGCCTTGTAAATATGGAAAAAAACAGTATAATATAAAGGTCTGATCTTGGGACGACTTGATTTTGATGCACAACATTTTGAAAATATGGAGAGGATCATTTATGGAACGCACCACCATTGCCGCCATTTTTGCCGACCAGAATGTCATGGACGGCCAGACTGTCACTGTCTGCGGCTGGGCCAGAACCATCCGGGATATGAAGACCTTCGGATTTATCGAGCTGAACGATGGTTCCTGTTTTAAGAACCTGCAGGTGGTCATGGATGCCAATGTCCTGGACAACTTTAAAGAAATTGCCGGCCAGAACGTGGGAGCCGCTCTTATTGTGAAGGGCCAGGTGGTGCTCACCCCCGAGGCCAAGCAGCCTCTGGAGGTAAAGGCCGCCGCCATCCAGGTGGAGGGCCCCTCCGCCCCCGACTACCCGCTGCAGAAAAAGCGCCACAGTGTGGAGTTTCTCCGCACCATCCAGCACCTGCGGCCCCGGACCAACCTGTTCTCCGCCGCTTTCCGGGTGCGTTCTGCAGCGGCCCACGCCGTCCACTGCTTCTTCCAGGACCGGGGCTTTGTCTATGTCCATACCCCCATTATCACCGCCTCCGACTGTGAGGGCGCGGGGGAGATGTTTCAGGTGACGACCCTGGATCTGGACAACCCCCCCCGTACGGAGGACGGCCAGGTGGATTATACCAAGGATTTCTTTGGCAAGCGGGCCAGCCTGACCGTGTCCGGCCAGCTCAACTGCGAAAACTTTGCCATGGCCTTCGGCAATGTGTATACCTTCGGTCCCACCTTCCGGGCCGAGAATTCCAATACCCAGCGCCATGCCGCCGAGTTCTGGATGATCGAGCCGGAGATGGCCTTTGCCGACCTGGGCGATTATATGGACAACGCAGAGGCCATGATTAAGTACGTCATCAGGTATGTTATGGACCACTGTCCCGATGAGATTGCGTTCTTCAATTCCTTTGTGGACAAGGGGCTGAAGGAGCGGCTGGAGCACGTGGCCAGTGCTGACTTCGCCCGGGTGAGCTACACCGATGCGGTGAGGATCCTGGAGGAGCACAACGGACAGTTTGATTTCAAAGTCTACTGGGGCTGTGACCTGCAGACGGAGCATGAGCGCTATCTCACCGAGCAGGTGTATAAGAGACCTGTCTTTGTCACCGACTACCCCAAGGAGATCAAGGCCTTCTATATGCGTCAGAATGAAGACGGCAAGACTGTGGCTGCCGCGGACTGCCTGGTTCCCGGAATCGGGGAGCTGATCGGCGGTTCCCAGCGTGAGGAGCGCATTGATGTGCTGGAGGCCCGCATCAGGGAGCTGGGCATGAATCCGGAGGATTACTGGTGGTACTGCGACCTGCGCCGGTACGGCTCCTGCCGTCATGCCGGTTACGGTCTGGGCTTTGAGCGGATGGTGATGTACCTCACCGGTATTAACAACATCCGGGATGTGGAGCTGCACCCCAGAACCGTAGGCAACGCGGAGTTCTGATATGAAATCCGAGCTGGAGCAGATTCCGGGGGTGGGGCCCAATATGGCCCGTCACCTGGAGAATATCGGCTATACCACTCTGGAGTCCCTCAGAGGACAGGATCCGGAGAAGATTTTTCAGCAGGACTGTCTGTTTCAGGGCTGTCAGGTGGATCGCTGTGCCCTGTATGTCTACCGGCTGGCGGTATACTACGCCGAGCACGGGGCCTGCCCGCCGGACAGACAAAACTGGTGGGACTGGAAGGATTAAAAAAGCAGGTGTGCGTCAGCACACCTGCTTTTTTGTATGGAAGAAACCTGCCGCAGAGCGGCGGGCGCCATTCAGATGGGCTTTTTTGCATTACGGCACATAAAAGGCGTAGACGGCATTTCCGCTGCCGGTGAACGTATCATTCCAGCGGGCGTGGATAACATAGACGGAGTCTCTCCCCTCCTCAGGAAGGAGCAGAACGCCGTCTGGCTGTGGGGTCAGCGCTTCCGAGTCCGGTCCCACCCGGGAGAAGCGCTCCGCAGTGAGGCTGTCAGGGGCTGCCGGAGAGGAGACAGAGATCCGGTCCCCGGCCTCCGCCGCCAGAGCCGGCAGCTCCTCCAGCACGTCCAGAGGATGGGGGCTGTCGGAGGTCACCCCCTGCCCTGAGCCGAAGTAATCCATCCACTGCCAGCCGTAGGTCCCGCGCCATAGGGTGGCCGTCTGGTTTTGGCAGGTTGCCGTGAGGTCCGGGGGCTCCCGGGGCGGCATAACCCTATGCTGCCATACCGCCGCCAGGGCGGCGGCGCTGAGCAGACAGAAGAGAATCCGTGTTTTTTTCATCGGCTGGTTTCCCCCTTCAGATGTTCTATACTGGAATAGACGAAATTAGGGGAGAAAAGTTACGGGAGGCCGTAATCAATGGACCCGGTTCATCAGGGGCTCCCCGGACAGATACCGGCGCAGGTTGTCCTGGGCCATCTGGATGCAGGTTTTGCGGGTGAGCTCCAGCCGCATCCCGCCAGCCACATGGGGGGTGAGGAGGAGGTTTGGGATGTCCCACAGGGGGCTGTCTGGCGGCAGAGGCTCCGGTTCAGTGACATCCAGGGCGGCCCCCCACAGACGGCCCGCCTCCATGGCCGTGACCAGGGCATCCTGGTCCAGCACCGAGCCCCGGCCGGAGTTGATGAGGATGGCGTCCTCCTTCATCAGGCCAATGCGCCGGCTGTCCATCAGTCCGGCGGTGGCAGGGGAATGGGGGAGGGTCAGCGCTACCACATCGGCGTGTGGAAGCAGCTCGTCCAGATGATCCATGGAATATATTCGGTCAAAGCCCTCCACCGGGCCTGTGACGGTCCGCTTCAGGCCCACAGTGTGGGCGCCTAAACCGCGGCACAGTCCGGCGAAGGTGGCACCAATGTTCCCGGCCCCCACCACCAGCACGGTGGAACCGAGAATAGTCTTTACAGCCCCTTCATCCACCCACTGGCGGTCCCGCTGATGATCCCGATAGACAGGCAGACGGCGGCACAGGGCTAGGAGTCCGGCCAGCATGTGCTCGGCCACGCTCCGACGGTTGGAGCCGCTGGAGGAGGTAAAGAGGGCACCTGCCGGCAGGATACCAGGCCCTTCATATTCGTCGGTTCCCGCCCACATGGTCTGGAACCACTTGAGGTTGACAGCCTTTGCCAGATCGTGGGGGCGGGGCCATCCCAGGATGACGGTGGCGGCGGCCAACTGCTCCGGGGTGACCGTCCGGCGCCCGGCATAGATATGAACAGCTCCGGGCGCAATGGCCTCAAATTCCCGGGCTTCCTCCGGAGTGACGGGAAGCAGATTTAAAATATACTCGGACATACAACTCCTCCTTGTCTTGTTCAGGGGCAGATAAAAACGCATTGACAGCTGCTTTGCGGCTATTATACCCCGTCGGGGCTTCCAGAGGCAAGAGAACTTTTTCGCCTTTACTCTCCCTGAAACATGTGATAAAATATCGAATCAGAGCCTTTCATCCGGAATCATACACAGACAGGAGGGACCTCTGTGGCTGTGACACTGGATACCCCCGTCATCCAGCTCCCCGGCGTGGGAGAGGTGCGGGCAAAGAAGCTGGAAAAGCTGGGACTGGCCACGGCGGGGGATCTGCTGACCTATTACCCCAGGGACTATGAGGACCGGCGGCAGGTGTACACTGTTCGGGACGCCCCACTGGGCCAGCGGGTCTGTATCACCGCCATGGCGGCGGAGCACCCCCATCTGGCCCGAATACGGAAGGGACTGGAACTGGTTCAGGTCAAGGCGGTGGATCACACCGGGGCCCTCCACATCACCTTTTTTAACCAGAGCTATGTGGAGCGGGCCCTTCGGGCAGGAGAAGAGTACGTCTTTTTCGGTGTGGTGGAGGAGCAGGGCCGGCGTCGGTCCATGGTCAACCCGGTTTTTGAGCGGGTGGTCGGTCGGAATGTCACGGGCCGGATTATGCCCATCTACCGGCTGACGGCGGGGATCACCAACCACCTGCTGTCCTCCCTTACCCGCGGGGCCCTGGAGTGTGCGGGCAGGGTGCCTGAGACGCTGCCCCGTGAGCTGCGCCAGACCTATGATCTGGCGGGAATGGAGTTCTCCCTGCGCGGGATTCATTTCCCGGAAGACGAGGAGGAGCTGGAGCGGGCCAGGCGGCGGCTTACATTTGAAGAACTGTTTTATCTGGCGGTAGGTTTGGCCTTTTTGAAGCGCCGCCGGGAAGACGCGGGGCCGGGATGTGTCCTTCCCAATCGGCCCTGGGAGGAATTTCAGGCCCTGCTGCCCTTTGTTCCCACCGACGCCCAGCGGCGGGTGATGGAGGAGACGGCGGCGGATCTGGCCTCCGGCCGCCCCATGAATCGTCTGGTCCAGGGAGATGTGGGATCGGGGAAGACGGCCGTGGCCGCCTATGCAGGGTGGCTGGCGGTCCGGGGGGGCTGCCAGGCCGCCCTGATGGCCCCCACCGAGGTGCTGGCCGAGCAGCACGGCCGTTCCCTCGCCGCCCTGCTGGGGCCTGCCGGGGTGCGGGTGGGGCTGCTCACCGGGGCGCTGACGGCGGCGGAAAAGCGAAAGACCCGGCAGGCTCTGGCCGACGGCGAGATCGACTTTGTGGTGGGCACCCACGCCCTGATCTCAGAGGGGGTGGCCTTCCACAGGCTGGCGCTTATTATAGCCGACGAACAGCACCGGTTCGGAGTGGCCCAGCGGGCCGCTCTGGCGGGGAAGTCGGAGACGGGGGGGATGCCGCCCCCCCATGTGCTGGTGATGTCCGCCACCCCCATTCCCCGGACCCTGGCCCTGATCCTGTACGGGGACCTGGACGTGTCCGTCATTGACCAGCTGCCCCCCGGCCGCACTCCCGTGGAGACCTATGTGATCCGGGAGGACAAGCGGGAGCGGATGTATCACTTTGTGCGGAAGCAGGCGGCTCAGGGCCGCCAGGTCTATATTGTATGCCCTGCGGTGGAGGAGAATCCCGAGGCAGCACTCCCCGGAGAGGAGAGCCCGGCCCTGGACCTGAAGGCGGTGAAAACATACGCCTCCAAGCTCCAGACCCAGGTGTTCCCCGACCTGCGGGTGGGGGTGCTCCACGGGAAGATGCGGCCCCGGGAGAAGGACGGGGTGATGTCCGCCTTTGCCCGGGGAGAGATCCAGGTGCTGGTGGCCACCACAGTGATTGAGGTGGGGGTGGACGTGCCTAACGCATCCCTGATGGTGATTGAAAATGCGGACCGATTCGGCCTCAGCCAGCTCCACCAGCTTCGGGGCCGGGTGGGGAGGGGGAAGCACCAGTCCTACTGTGTGCTGGTCACCTCCACCAAAAACCCTGATTCCATGTCCCGCCTGCGGACGCTGGCTTCCACCACAGACGGCTTTCGTATTTCCGAAGAGGATCTGAAGCTGCGGGGGCCGGGGGACTTTTTCGGGAACCGGCAGCACGGCCTGCCCCGGATGAAAATTGCCGATCTTTCTGGGGACATGCGTATGCTCAGTGAAGCTCAGGAGGCTGCCGGGCGTCTGCTGGCGGAGGATCCTGACCTGTCCTGGCCGGAGCACCGGTCGGTGCTGGATCGGGTACGCCGGCTTTTTGCCGACACGCCCGACATCTTCAATTGAGGGCAGCATGTGCCTTTTGCAGGCAAGGAAATTCATTATTATATGTGAGGAGATCGTTTTATGGATCGTATGGAACATGTCCAGGCTCTCCGGGCCAACACAGAGGTACATTACAACTGCTGTCAGTCTGTTCTGGTGGTTTTTGCCGAGGAAATGGGGCTGACAGAGGAGCAGGCCTATGCCCTGGGCAGTCATTTTGGCTCTGGCATGCGCCATGGCTCTGTGTGCGGCGCCCTCTCCGGAGCGCTGATGGTGCTGGGCAGCCTGGGGTGTGATGAGGGACAGGCTCTGGCCCTGATCCGCCGTTTCCGGGAGGACCATGGGGCCACCGAGTGCGCCCCTCTGGTCAAAGCGTCCCATGACCGGGGGGAGGAGAAGAAGGTCCACTGTGACGGCTTGGTGTATGAGATGGTACAGGCCGTGGAGGAGGCCGTGCCGGCCCGGGGATAACCGGGGCGGGCGGTGAAGAAGAAGGGCGTCGGGACTGCTGTCTGCTATTTGTGGCGGCCCGATAAATTAAAAAATCCCCCCTGATCCGTCAACCGGATCGGGGGGGATTTCAGCTGACAGGGCGGGGTGAATTCAGGCCTGATCCAAGGCCCGGCGGTAGGAATCCATCACCTGGGCCACCGTGGTCATGCGGTTGGCCCGGGCCACGCCGGAGCCGCAGAAGAACAGCCCTTCCTCCAGATTGCCCTTTACTGCCTCAATAAGGGCGTGGGTGATGCAGTAGGGTGTCTGGGCGGGGATGCAGGTCTTAATGCAGGCGGCACACCACTGGGGAGGAATACGCTCTCCGGCCTCCATCCTGCGGATCAGGGGGGTGACCACCGCCCGGCCGGGCATGCCCACGGGGCTGTGGATGATGCGGACATCCTCTGCACCGGCCCCAAGAATCACATCCTTGAAACCTTGGGAGGCGTCGCATTCCCCGGTCACAATAAACTGGGTGGCGGCCTGGATGCCCGCCGCCCCAAGAGTCCGAAAACGGACCAGGTCGGCGCCGGTCAGGCCTCCCCCGGCCACAAAGACGGGAATGGCTTTTCCGTACTTTTCCTCATAGGGGGTCAGCTCGGCCAGTACCTGGGGGAGAATTTCTTCCAAGGTATGGACATGGCCGTTCAGCAGCTCGGCCTCTTTGAAGCCCAGGTGGCCGCCCGCCCCGGCACCCTCAATGACCACAAAATCCGGGGTGACGGCATAGCGCTTGTCCCAGGTTTTCAGAATCAGTCTGGCCGCCCGGCCGCTGGACACGATGGGGGCCAGGGCAATGCCGGAACCTGCCGTCAATCCGGGCAGCTCCAGAGGCAGACCGGCGCCGGAGATGATGGCGTCGGCCCCACCCTCCACGGCGGCTTTGGCCAGAGGGGCATACTGCTGCATTGCCACCATCAGATTGACCGCGACCATCCCACGGCCCCGGGCCAGATTGTGGGCCTTGGCAATTTCCGCTTTTAGGGCCCGGAGATTGGCTTCTCCCGGGCTCTGACGGAAGTCCGCCTCCCGGTAGCCCGGGTGGGCGGCGCTGATGGAACCCATCCCCTCCTGGGCGGCTACCGCGCCGGCCAGCCCGCCCAGGGAGACACCCACTCCCATGCCTCCCTGAATAACAGGAAGTTCCAGTGTCTTCGTACCGATCTGAACCATAGTTTCACCCTCTGACAAGTTTCAGCCGCCGGCCAGCCGCCGCCGATGGGCAGAGGCCGGCTGACAACGGGATCTAATATATAAAACTGGATTATATCATATCATAAAATATATTTTTGTCAACGGAAAGGGTCGGCCGCGGTCCATGTATTTTGCGGCCGACCCTGCTTTTGAATGGACAATCAGCGGAAAGAGATCCGCCGTTTTGACGTTTTGCCGGGGATCAAATCAGTCCTGGTCCCGAGCCACTGCCTCGGCCACCCGGATTCCGTCTACGGCGGCGGAGACGATGCCTCCGGCGTAGCCCGCACCCTCGCCGCAGGGGTACAACCCCCGGAGAGCGGACTGAAGGTACTCATCCCGCAGAATCCGTACCGGGGAGGAGGACCGGGTTTCCACCCCCGTGAGTACGCCGTCAGGACAGGCAAAGCCCCGGAGCTTCCGGTCCAGGAGGGGCAGTGATTGACGCAGGGTGTGAATGACAAAAGGGGGGAGACATCCGTCCAGCTGAGTCCAGGTTACGCCTGGACGGTAGGTGGGCAGGATGGAGCCAGGCCCCTGGGAGGGCCGGCCGGCCAGAAAATCTTCAATCCGCTGAGCCGGAGCGGAAAAGGTTCCGCCCCCCAATTGAAAGGCGGCCCGCTCCCACTGCTCCTGAAAAGCGACACCGGCCAGGACATCCTCCCCGGGGAAATCCTCCGGCCCCACGCCTACCAACAGACCGCCGTTGATATTGCTCCCGTCCCGGGCCCGAAGGCTCATGCCGTTGGTCACCACCTGTCCGGGCGATGAGGCGGCTGCCACCACCTGTCCCCCGGGGCAGACGCAGAAGGTAAAGGCCGACCGGCCGTCGGGCAGGTGACAGGCCAGCTTGTAGTCTGAAGGGGGCAGCAGAGGGAAAGAGGGGCCGTACTGCTGGCGGCTCACCGCCTGCTGGCTGTGCTCCACCCGGACGCCGATGGCAAAATTTTTCTTTTCCATCGGAACTCCGGCGTCCCGAAGCATGGCGAAGGTATCCCGCGCGGAGTGGCCCGGGGCAAGCACCAGGGCATCACAGGGTAAAAGATACTTCCCCTGGGGGCCCTCCGCCTCTGCGGCGGTCAGCCGGCCGCCGGATACCTCAAGTCCGGTGAGGCGGTGGCCGAAACGGATCTCGCAGCCCAGGGTCAGCAGTTCCCGGCGAATATTTTTTACAACCTGGCGCAGAATGTCGGTTCCTACATGGGGTTTGTGGGAATACTGAATGTCTCCGGGCGCCCCCGCCTCAATCAGGGTCTCTATAACCGCTCCGATTCTGGGGTCATGGGTACCGGTGGTTAGTTTCCCGTCGGAAAAAGTGCCGGCGCCCCCCTCTCCAAACTGAACGTTGGAGGTGGGATCCAGTACCCCGGCGGACCAGAACCGCTCCACATCCGCTGTCCTGGTGTCCACATCCTGTCCCCGCTCCAGCACCACACAGGGAATACCGTTCCGGGCCAGAAACAGGGCGGCAAATAGACCCGCCGGGCCCATTCCCACCACGACTGGGGGCAGGACGGACCGCCGCACCGCGGGGGGAGGGGTGTAGGGTCTCCGTTCCGCCAGCGTGACATTCCGGCCGGGGGCGTTTCGTACCAGAGCCTCCTCGCCGGGCAGGGACACCTCTACCGTATACACGTAGTGGACGTCTCCCTTGTTCCGGGCGTCGATGGACTGTCGGACTACAGTCAGGTGATCCAGGGTACCGGACCCGACCCCCAGGGCCTGAGCGGCCCGGGCTCTCAGCTGATCCAAATTCCCATCCGGGGGCAGAGACAGATTTCCGATTCGTATCATAGCGTTACTCTTTTCTTTTGATTATCCCATGGGCTGCGGCGCCGTTGGAAAGCGTGGCCGAAATCAGGGCAATTAACCGTTATTTAATTATTTTATCATATTCCGGACCAAAGGAAAAGTCCTGTGGGGTGGGAGGAAGGACGGGAAGAACGATTTTCGACAAAAAATTATGAATTGCGACTTGATTACTCTTTTTTAACCTTTATCCTTTTTACTTGGGGAAATTTTCCTGCCCGCATCTGCGGGATTGGCGCCAACCGCCAACGTGAAATAAAGGAGGAAGCATCAATGGCAAGAAAAACTGTGGAGAGAAACATATCCTATGATGACGTTCGAAAGATTTACTACGTCAGCATGGATTTGGGAAAGGATGAGTCGGGCAAGCGGATCAAGCAATATAGAACCTACCCCAGTCTGTCCGCGGCCAGGACTGGTCTGAGGGATTTTTTTGGACGGCGGGAGCAGGAACGCCAGACGCCCCGGCATCAGCTGACCCTGTCTGACTGGCTGGAGGAATGGATGGACACCATTGTCAGACCCAACCGGGCGGAAACCACGGTATACGCCTACCAGAAGATTATTGACAACCACTTAGGCCCCGCCTTGGGGGACAAACCGCTGCTGAAGCTGACCCCCAAGGATGTCCAGCAGTATTACACACAGATTCAGAGGGAGGCCGGTCTGTCCTCCAATACCATGCGGCGGCATCACGACCTTCTCTCCTCCGCCCTGCGTACCGCAGTGCGGCAGGATATGCTGTTGGTTTCACCCATGGACCGGGTTGAGCCGCCCCGATCCAAGCTGTACGAGGCCGACTTTTACAACCCGGAGGAACTGAAGCGGCTGTATGTGCTGCTGTCCGGCCATCGGCTGGAGCTGCCTGTGAAAATGGCGGGCAGTCTGGGACTGCGCCGGGAGGAAATCTGCGGGCTGAAATGGGAAAACGTCAACTTTCAGCGCCGGGTCATCTATATCCGGGAGGCGCGTACCGCCTTTGGGGCTACGGTGGTGCAGAAAGAGACAAAGAACCGTTCCTCCGTGCGGACCCTGTATATCCCGGAGGAATTGTGCTGTCTGCTGAAGGCCGAAGAAGAGCGGCAAAAGATGGAGGTCAGCTATCCATCCGGCCACGTGGTGCTGGACCAGAAGGGGCTGCCGTACTCCCCAAACGCACTGTCCCTGGCCTTTACCCGGTTTGTCCGGAACAACGGTCTGCCCCGGGTGACGCTCCACGGCCTGCGGCACTCCTTTGCCACCATTGCATCCTTTCAGGGGGTGTCCCTCTTTGATATCGGGAAGGCGCTGGGCCATTCCACACCCGCTACCACCGGACGGATTTACACCCACCTGATTGACCGGACCCACGAAGAGACCATGATGCGGGTATCCGACGCATTGAAATAACCCCAGGATCAAATCCCCGGGGGAAAATAGATGGAGACGGCCCGAATGGGACCGTCTCCATCTATTAATGCTGCGGAGAGCGGACTGCTTGAAAATGTCCGATTATTTGAGCATGTATCGGAATACCGGGTCAGACATCCAGGCTTCCGAAGGCGATGCACCTGCCGCTTCTGCGGTCAAAGAGCATGATGTTGTCTCCAGAGATGGACAGAGGGACCTTGGCGCCGATGGTAAACAGGGAGCTTCCGAAAATAACCCCGGTGAGGAGGTAGTCCCCCACACGGACTTTGATGGTGGACTCCATGCCGGTGGGCATGGCGCCGTAGATTTCCCCCTCCAGGGGGCTGCTGTCCGCAATGTCAATAAACTCAGGCCGAATCCCCAGTACCAGATCCTGGTTGGTAAGGACGGGGGTGTCTTGAATGGAGTCATCGTCCTCCACCACCTTGGCGATGTGGTATCGGAAGGTTTCATCCTTGTTGCCCTTCTCCACAAAGGACTTCTCGGCGGATTTTTTTAGATGGGCCTCGGCCAGAGCGGCTTCCTGCGTGTCCCGGGCCTGGAACCAGCCGGCCAGGTCCACGGGGGCGGAGGGACGGAAGGTGACCTCCCGGTTCCCAAGGATGGTGAGGGGAATAGAGCCGTCCGGGGCCTGGCTGCCCCGGGCCTCCACAAAGTTAATGGAGGGATTTCCTACGAAGTCGGCCGCAAACAGATTGTTGGGCTTGTTATACACGGTGAGGGGGGCGTCATACTGCTGGAGCACACCGTTGTTGATGAGGCAGATCTGAGTGGCCAGGGTCATGGCCTCCATCTGGTCATGGGTCACGTATACGAAGGTGGAGCCTGTCTCCACATGCAGGCGCTGGAGCTCATAGCGCATCTCCAGGCGCAGCTTGGCATCCAGGTTGGACAGGGGCTCATCCATAAACAGCACCGCGGGCTCAGGGGCCAGAGTACGGGCGATGGCCACCCGCTGCTGCTGGCCGCCGGACAGCTCGGCGGGATAGCGGTCCATGAACATGCCGATTTTAACGATGCGGGACACCCGGCGGACGGACAGGTCAATCTCCTCCTTGGTGAGCTTGCGCATCTGAGTAACGGGCTGGCCGTTCTGCAGAACCTCAAAGCGGTCGTTCAGAGACTGGGCCTTTCGGGCCGCCGCCGCCTTGGCGGTGAGAGCGGCAATTTCACCGGAGATGTCCTTTCCCTCCTCCAGGTGGAGGGCAAACAGCTTTTTGGCTGTATACATGGAGATGGTGAAGGCGTCAATGAGTTTGATGTAGGCTTTCTTCTCGTCTATTTTTCCCTTTTTGTCCCGGCAGTCCTCCACCAGTTTGACCACCTCGCCGGGATTTTTTAGAATTTCAGCCAGTCGGGCGGCATTTTTGGCCTCGAAGTCCACTTTGGGCAGGTCCTCTTTGATGTTGGACAGGCCGAAGGAGATGTTTTCGTACACCGTCATGTTGGGCCAAAGGGCGTAGTTCTGAAACAGGAAGCCCACCTTGCGCTTGTTGGCGGGGACATTGATGCCCATCTCACTGTCAAAGACCACCTGGTCCCCGATGGTAATGCGGCCGCTGGTGGGGGTTTCCAGGCCGGCAATCATGCGCAGCGTGGTGGTTTTGCCGCAGCCGGAGGGGCCCAGCAGGGTGACAAAGGAATTATCCGCAATAACCAGGTCAAGATCATCTACAGCGTAAAACTTGCCCCAGCGCTTGGTTACGTGTTCTAGTTTGATTTCAGGCATATGCTTATCCTCCTCAGCTTTCAATGCCTCGCAGAGTTCGCGCCCGGAGGCGCGAAGAAAATGAAATCTGTTTTCTCTGACGACAGGTGCGTCAGAGAAAACACATCTCGGCCTGCAAGCGTGCGAGTGGTACGCCGCAGGCGGACAGCGAGTGCGCTGCAGCAGGCCACAGCTTACTCAAAAAAGTGCGAAGCCACTTTTTTGAAGGTGTTATCCTCCTATTCCCTTATCCAGGCTGGCTCCGGTCACCTTGTTGACCAGGGTGTTGCATACCAGAATGGTGACAATTAAAATCAGGTTGATGCCGCTGGAAAAGGCGTACAATCCCATTTCGTCAAAGTAATCCAGTGTGGTGGACAGGATGAAGCCCTGGACGCACAGCAGCATGAACAAAGACAGCTCCCGCAGGCAGGTCATAAAGGGGAGCAGGTAGCCGCTGATGATGGATGACTTCTGGATGGGGATGATGATGCGGGTCATCCGCTTGACCCAGGAAATGTTTTGGATGATGGCGGCCTCTTCGATTTCGCCGGACAGCTGGAGCATGGAATTTAAGGAGCTGCGGCTGGCAAAGGGAATGTATTTAATAGTGCCCACAATGATCAAAATGGTATAGGTATTGAACAGGTTGATATGTTTGTTGGAGAATAGAATGAAAAAGGCCACGCCCACGGCGATAGAGGGCATCAGATAGGGGAGAAATGCCACGCTGTTGACGTAATTGGCCCACTTACTTCGCCTGTTTTTGGAAACGGCATAGCCGATCAGAGTGCCGATGGTGCCCGCCAGCAGGGCACAGCACACACTGACCCAGATGGTGCCCCGGAAGGCCCGCCAAATGGTTTCATTGTGGAGAATGCCCTTCTGGCCGTACATGCCGTTTTCTGTGACGTTTTCACTGGTGACCCACCACTTGGCGGTCAGGTTGTCTGAGTCCCCGGTGTACAGGAAGGAGTAGTCCCCGGGGTTGGGTAAAAAGGTCTCAAAGGCGAAGGAGACAATGGGGAAGATGCTGGTGAAGAAGGTAATTACCACCAGGGCGAGAGCAATGACGTATTTTCCCATACGACCCAGGTTGATTTTGGAGATCTGGCCGGACTTGCCGGTGACGGTGGTGTAGCTCTTCCGGCTTTGAAGAGAGAGCTGGTTGAGAAACATAATGGCTACACCAAAGACCATCATAATAATGGCAAGAATGCTGGCCTCGCCGGTATACTTGGAGTTCATGGACACATACTTTGTGGCCAGGGTAGTCAGACCCAGGTAGTGGGGTACCGGGTAGGAACCCATGGCGCTTCCAAAGACCAGAAGAATGGTGGATAAAATGGCTGGCTTGACCATGGGCAGGGTGATGCGGGACATGATTTTCCACTTGGGGGTGTCCAGAATGGTGGCGGCCTCCTCCAGGTTGGCGTCCATATTCCGGAAAATACCGCCGATGAGGATGTAGGCGAAGGGAGCGTAGTGCAGGCCCAGCACCACCAGGCTGGGGAACAGACCCTTGCACCACCAGATGGGCATATTAATACCCAGGGTGGCGGCCAGCAGACCGTTGGAGGTACCGGTGACCACGTTGGAGTTGAACATATTCTGCCATACCACGGCCAGGGTCCACTGGGGCATGATGTAAGGGAAAATGAAGATTGAGCTCAGGTACTTCCGCCAGGCCAGATTGGTCCGGGTGATGAGAAAAGCAAACAGGCCGCCGAAGAGGATAGATACCACACAGGTGCCCACCGCCAGCAGCACGGTATTCAGGAGAGGGGTCCACAGGTTGGTCTGGGCCATACGGCTGGTAAACAGGTCAATGTAGTTGACCACGGTGTACCCCGCGGACTGACCGGTGAGATGGGCATCGATGGTGCCGGGGTGGATTTTGAACGTGTCCTGCACAATGGCCACAATGGGGGCCACAGTGGTGACTGTGAGCACAATACCCATCAGCAGGAGAATGACATTATGGGGCTTGGAGAAGAAGGTTTTCACCTTGTTCAGGCGAATGGCGGACCGGCTGGCCCGGCGTATGTTTGTCTGATCCATGTAATCTCTCCTTTTTGCCGGGACGGAGAATGACGTCCGGAGCGATTGAAATATGGCTTCTTAAAAAGCGCCCCTGGAGGCGGCAGGTGTGACGCGGCTCCAAGGGCGCTTGTTCTGAGGGGGTAAGAGGGGTGGGGAGAGATCAGCTGGCGCTGTACTTGGTCAGCATCTCCACCCAGCTGCCCACGGTGAAGGCCACGTCGGCGCAGTACTCCGGGTCCTCCAGCACTAGCTTGCCGTTGGTGGTCCACCAATCATAGCCGGCGTCGTTCTTGGCGGGGAACTCCACGGTGGTGCCGTCCTCGGCCATGCCGCCGGTGGAGTGGTGGAACTGGGCCTCGGTGGCCTCGGCCACGGCGGGGTTGGAGGAGTAGCCGCCCATGTCCTTGCCCCAGGCGGAGAAGCCGTCGGCGGTGCAGGTCATGTAGGCGATGAAGGCGCAGGCGGTCCAGGGCAGGGGGGAGTTGTCGGTGACGAACAGGTAATGGCAGTAGCCAAAGCCGCCGATGCCCTGGTAGCCGTCCTCATAGGCGGCCACGTTCACATTGTTCACGGACACAGAGGAGGACTCCTCCACGGAGCGCAGCTTGGAGTACACCAGCAGGCCGAACTGGTCGGTGGCGGATTTATCCACAAGGGTGTTGCAGATGGGGCCGTCGTCGGTCTGGGCGTTGTAGCTCTCCACCCACAGCTTGATCCAGGCCAGGGCGTAGGCCCCGTCGGCTCCCAGACCCAGGTCGGCGGCCTCGGACTCCATGGCCTTGATGGTGGGCTGGAAGTAGGCCTGCTCCTCGGCGGACAGGGCCTCAAAGGCCTCCTTCAGCCAGGCGGCGTAGTCGTCCCGGGTGAGCATGTACAGGAAGTTTTTGCCCACGATCTCGGAGTCGATGTCCATGTACAGGCCGTGCTCACCCTCGGCCACAAAGTCCCAGCAGTTGTCATAGGACTTGTCGCCGGTGTTGTTGTACATAAACACCTTGTTCAGGGTCTGGAGGGGGAGGAAACCGGCGTAGTCGTCGGCGGTGGTGCCGTTGGCGTCCGCCCAGTCCTTGGGGATGAAGGTGTCCAGAATGCCGGTCTGGACCATCTTGGACTCGATCTGGTTGCCGTCCTGGATCAGGGTCATGGCAAAGGTGCCGGTGTCCTTCAGAGAGTCGGCGGTGAGTTGGTCGAAGATCTTGTTGTTTTTAGGCTGCTGCCACTCGAAGTCCATGTTATAATTGGGATCGATGGTCTTCAGATAGTCGATAAACAGGGGCAGGGCGCTCTTGCCGCGGCTGGAGTTGCCCACGCCGTAGAACATCTTGCCGTTGGACTCCTCAATGGCCTTTTGAGCCAGCTCCTCAAGGGTCATGCCCTGGGCCTCCTGGATGATCTTCTGGGTCTTGGTCAGGTCGGCGGTCTGGGCGCTGCCGGCGTCACCGGAACTGGAGGCACTGGAGGCGCTGCCGGAACTGGAAGGGGCGGGCTTCCCGCCGCAGGAGACCAGGGCAAACGTCATGGATGCGGCCAGAAGCAGAGCTAGAAATCTTTTCATGTTGTTTCCTCCTTCATCAATTTCAACAAAATGGATCCGCTTGGTCAGGAATTAACTGGTATTTTTATTGTACGCGGCGGCGGGGGAAAATAACAGGGGACAAAACTGCGTTTTTTTATGCACTTCTGATATTTATATGGGAATTAGATGAAAACCTCTGGCGATATGTGCTATAATTAGTCAAAATTTCAGCGGCAGGTCGGCTGCGTTGACAGGGGGAGGCGCCTTTATGAGAAAAAAAGTGCTGGTCATGGCGCTGATTTGCGGGTTAATTCTGTCCGGCTGCGCCGGCACGGGGAAACAGCCGGCTCCGGACTGCGCCCCGAAGGAAGATGACCGGCTGGTGATTTATACCGCCCATAAAAAGGAGGTCTGGTGGCCCATCGTCAAGGAGTTTGAGGAGCGCACCGGTATCTGGGTGGATGTGGTATCCGGGGGAACAAATGAGTTGCTGGAGCGCATCAGTGAGGAGCGGGATGAACCCCGGGCCGACGTAATGTTCGGCGGCGGGGTGGAGAGTCTGGAGTTTTACCGGGACTGCTTTGAACCCTATGTCTGTGAAGGAGCGGGAGAGATCCAGGCGCAATTCCGCGCTCCGGACGATCTGTGGACTCCCTTCTCGTCTCTCCCGGTGGTCCTGATTTACAACACAAAGCTGGTAGGGGCCCAGTGGCTCAATGGGTGGGACGACCTGCTGGCTCCCAAATTTCATGGAAAGATCGCCTTTGCGGATCCCGGTATCTCCGGATCATCCTTTACCGGACTGGTAACTATGCTGTACGCCCTGGGCGGAGACCGGGAGGAGACGCTGCGGCATTTCGCCTCCAATCTGAAGGGCGGGCAGCTGGACAGCTCCGGGGCGGTGGTGTCCTCGGTGGCTGAGGGGAGCGATTGGGTGGGCGTTACCCTGGAGGAGACCGCCCTTAAGCACATGGCTGCCGGGGAAGACATTGCGCTGGTATACCCTGCCGATGGCACCAGCTCGGTCCCTGATGGCAGCGCCCTGGTCAAGGGGGCGCCCCATGGAGAAAATGCCAGGCTTTTTTTAGACTTTACCGTCAGCCTGGATGTGCAGCAGCTGATGGAGGACCAGTTTTACAGACGCTCCGTCCGGACCGATGTGGAGTCCGGGGAGAAGCTGATCGATCTGGGTAAGATTCCCCTGGTGGACTATGACGTGGGTTGGGCCAGCGGAAATCGGGAGTCCGTACTTATGTCCTGGGCTTTTTACCTGGGCGGAGAGGAGGAGCCATGAGACATTTTTGGTCCTTCCGCAACCGGCTTTTTGTGGCCTTTTTGGCAGTTTCTCTGGTGCCGCTGCTGATCTGCTCGACCCTGCTCCTCCAGATGTTTCGTCTGCGGCTCACTGATGCCGCCGGCACCGAGGCCCTGGAACACCTGAACAGCGTGTGCAGGGAGCTGGATGCTCTCAGCAATGGATTTGCCCGGACTGCCGACTTTCTCCAGGGGGACGCCCTTGTGGCGGAGGCACTGACCTTGGGCAGCGGGGAGACCACTCAGGTGTATAACCAGCTGTTCGATGCCACGGAGGGGATGCGGAATTATGCGCGTTTTGACCTCTACGATCTGGAGGGGCGGTGGCATTACTCCACCTATAATCTCCCGGTCCAGCGGCAGCTGCCCACCAGCTGGGGGGTGCTCCAGCGGGCAGGGCGGGGAAAGATGACCTTTACCGTCTGTGAAACCGTCACGGACGTCAACAGGCCGCTGCTGATGGGGGCGGTCCTCCTGACGGACGTATCAGGCAGCCCCTTCGGGTACCTGGTGGCCAGCGTATATCAGACCAACTTTCGCAATCTGCTGGAGGGGAAGTACGGGGCCCAGAACGATTTGATTCTCCTCAGCCAGTACTGGAGGCCGGCCTACTGCGCCGAGCCGGCGTTGGCAGCCTCCCTGGCCCCGGTGCTGCGGGAGCGCCTTCTGGCTGGGGAGGCCCTGGATGGAACGGCGGGGGACTTTCTGTACAGCGTGGCCCACCACGAGTCCACCGGACTGTATCTTGTCCTTCAGCGGCCCAGGGTATTTACCCAGGATACCATGCGTCTGCTGTACACCATCAGCATATCCAGCGCCCTGGTCTGTGTTGCCGTCTCAGTGCTTATGAGCTTGAAGCTGAGCCGGCAGATGTTCCGCCCCATCGAGCGGCTCCACAGCGCCATCGGCGAGGTGGTTCACAACAATTTGGACGTGTATGTGGCCCCCTATCAGGAGGACGAGTTGGGAGAGCTGGCCCGGCGGTTCAACGGCATGGTGGTGGCCCTGAAGCGCAATCAGGAGGAACTGGTGGAAAATCAGCGGGAGCTGAATGAGGCCCAGATCCGGATGCTCCAGGCACAGCTCAATCCCCATTTTTTGTGCAACACACTGGACACCATGAAATGGATCAGCAAGATTAACAAAGTGCCCCAGGTGGCGCTCATGTCCACTAATCTGGCGGACATTCTGCGGTTTTGTATCTCTCCGGAGGAGTTTGTCCCCCTGGGACGGGAGGGAGAGGTGCTGGAGCGGTACATCGAGATTCAAAAAATCCGTCTGTCCGGGGCATTTTCCTTTGAACTGGATCTGCCCATGGAACTGGAGGACTGTCTGGTGCCTAAGATGATACTTCAGCCCATTGTGGAAAATGCCATTCTTCATGGGCTGGACGGTGTGGAAGAGGGGATGATCCGGGTGGAGGTACGGGCGGAGCCGGAGGGCCTGCTCCGGGTGCGGGTGACGGACAACGGACGGGGTCTGCCTCCGGATATGGAGGGACCTTATGCCAGCCGGGGCCGGGAGCTGTCCTGGGGTCATCTGGGGCTGTACAACGTGGACACCATTCTGTTAAAATACTATGGAACGGGCTTCGGTCTGTATCTGGAGAACCGTACCGACGGTCCGGGAGCGGCGGTGACAGCGGTGCTGCCCATACGCAGGGAGGAGGAACCGGAATGCTGAAGGTGCTTGTGGTGGAGGACGAGGAGATGATCCGCAGGGGGATCGTGCTGGCTGTAGACTGGGCGGCCCTGGACTGCGTGGTGGTGGGGGAGGCCTCCAATGGGGAGGAGGCCCTGGAAGCGGTGGAGCGGTATGCCCCTTCCCTGATTATTACCGACCTGAAAATGCCGAAGATGGACGGCATCGAAATGCTCCAAGCTCTGCGGGACAAGGGAAACAACGTGTTTGTCATAATCCTGACTGCCTACGACACCTTTGCCTATGCCCAGAGTGCCCTGCGTCTGGGGGCGGTGGATTTTCTTCTCAAGCCTTTCCACGACGGGGAGCTGGAGGATGCGGTAACCAATCTGAGACGCAGGATATCCTCCGGAGGAAAAGGGGAGGGCCCCCTTCCCATCCCCGGTCTGAAAAAGGGGGACAAGAGCAAATATGTGCTGGAAGCCATGGATTATATTGGGGTCCACTACTGGGATCCCAGTATCAGCGTAGGTGTTATCGCCCAGCATTTGGGCCTCAGCGAGGGGCATCTGAGCCACACCTTTAAAAAAGAGACGGACTACACCCTGCTCAACTATTTGACCCGATACAGGATTCACCGGGCCATGGAACTTTTGAGAGACTGCCGGCTGAAGGTGTACGAGGTGGCGGAGCAGGTGGGGTACCGGGATATTACATACTTTTCCGCCACATTTAAAAAGCTGGTGGGGGTCAGCCCCTCGGAGTACCAGGACACCAGCCATTGAACACAGGGACGGGCGGGGCCGCCGCGGACGCGCCCCGCCGAGGAGGATAACAGATGATCCGGCTGATTGCCAGTGACATTGACGGAACCCTGCTCCACAGCGGGACGCCTGCCATTGATCCTGTGATTTTTCAGGAGATTGACCGGCTGAAGGAGAAGGGAATCCTGTTCTGCCCCGTCAGCGGTCGGCAGTATGACAGCCTGCGCCGGCTTTTTGCCCCGGTGGCTGGAGAGCTGACCTATGTGTGCGAAAACGGGGGGATTGTCTTTGGAGCGGGAAGCCCTGGGCAGGTGCTGGGTAAGACACCCATGGACCGGGCCCAAGCCCTGGACCTGTGCAGAGAGATTCTGGCTCTTCCCCAGTGCGAGGTGCTGATCTCCGGGAGCAATACCAGCTACCTCTGTCCCAAAGAGAGGGACATTGTGGAGCACATCCGGTATGGTGTGGGCAACAACCTGAAGGAGGTACCGGCCCCGGAGGCGGTGCCGGAGGAGCTGGTCAAGGTATCCGCATACTGCCGTCAAGGCGCGGCTTCGGTGGAGCCGGTGCTGGTCCCCCGTTGGACAGGATGCTTCCGTGCCGCCGTGGCCGGGGAGAAGTGGTTGGATTTTACGATGGCGGACAAGGGAATGGGACTGCGGCAGTTATGCGCCGCCCTGGGCATCGGCTTGGGAGAGGTAATGGCCTTTGGAGATAACTACAACGACTTGCCTATGCTGGAGTTGGCGGGATTCCCATATATTATGGATAACGCGGTTCCCGACTTGCACCGCCGGTTTTCAAACCACTGCCGCCGGGTGGAGGACGTGCTGAGGACGCTGTGATCTGAAAGACGAGTTTTGAGAATAAGCATTGGGGCGGTACGATGATCTGGCATAGGGAACAGCCGTCTGTTGGGCGGTGCTCATGTGGTGGGAGAAACTTTTTACGTATTTCGCTGTACCGCAATGACAGCGGCAAGGGAGTATGGTATCGTACAAAATAATGAATATCCGGAGCGGCGATGAATGCGGTATGCAAATGGAAACATCGTGGGACTGAGGATAAGTTCAGAGGAGGTTTTTTAGATGGTTACTTTGGCACAGCGGATTGAGGCGCTGCGTACGGAGAAAGGGCTGAGCAGACCGGCATTGTCGGCGGCCTTAGGCTTTCCCAAAAATGCGGCGGAAAAATTTGAAACTGGCCGGTTGACGCCTACAAAGGAGCAGCAGGAGAAATTAGCGGCCTACTTTGAGGTATCCCTGTTTTATCTGAGGGGAGAAAGCAATGACCGGACCCGTCAGGATACCTGGATCGATGCCATTTATTCAGATGATGGGGAGGATAGTGAGACGCCCACATCCCGGCAGAAGAAGGTTTTACCTGCCCGTCCGGCCAAGCAGGGGCATGAGGAAGGAACCGTATTTGGCGCGCTGTTGAACACCCCCGTGTTTCAGGAGTTGATGCGTTCCACGGTGCTGGAGGTACTGCGCTCTCAGGAGGGGCAGGAGCTGTTGTCCCGCGTGGTGCGCAGGGAATTGGACCGCCGTCAGTAAGTGAATGTTAAGTATAACAAAGGAGGCTCCGAGGGAGCCTCCTTTGTTATACTTTATAATGGGAATTTAAGCTACCCTTTGGGCTGTCCTGGCAGCTGCCTTCCGGTGTGGTCAATGATATAAGGCTGGGGGAGGATGATCTGAGAAATTGGGACAAACGTATAGCCATCCTGGATCAGAGTCTCCAAAATAGTTGGCAAAGCCTCCGGAGTATGGAGAGCGGCGTTGTGAAAAAGGACGATGGAGCCGGGACAGACCTGAGAGGTGACCCGCTTGGTGATTTCACCGGCAGACAGGTCCTTCCAGTCCAGGCTGTCCACGTCCCACTGAATGGGCTCCATCCCTATGGAACGGACGGCGTTGATGGAATTGTCATCATAATCTCCGTAGGGGAGACGGACCAGGGTGGGGCGTACGCCGGTGATATGTTCAATTTTGTCATTGCAGGCAGTCAGATCAGCTGCCACCTGTTCGGCGGACAGCTGGGGATAGTGGTCGTGGGTGTTGGAGTGGTTCATAACCTCGTGACCCGCATCGTGGAGCGCTTTGACGGATTCCGGATATTTGTCCGCCCATTCACCCACCACAAAAAACGTGGCTTTTATCTGGTAGTTGTCCAGAATATTGATAAGCTGCTGGGTATCCTCATTGCCCCAGGCGGCGTCGAAGCTGATGGATACCAATTTTTGATCTCTCTGGACACAATAGATGGGCAGCTGGCGGGCCGCGGCGGATACCCCCACTGCGGCGGGGTAGTTAACAACGTAAAACATCACTGCCGCAAGGCAGAGGCAGAACGCGGCGGTCCACCATTTTTTTTGAAGGAAAATAATCCGCAGTGTGGCTTTGTTTCGGTTCATCATACCATCTCCCGATATAAATTCAGCTGTTTATTTATATGAGGAGATGGTACGGGACATTCGGCGCTGGTGGTGGGAATTAAGAGGGGAGATCGGGAAAAGAGAGATGGATGGATGTAGGGAAGGGCCCGCTGCAAAACAAATGTTTTGCAGCGGGCCCTTTAAAAATGAGGTTATCGCGTCGGGACGTGCCAGATGTCCCGGGCATAGTCGGAGATGGAGCGGTCGGCGGCAAAGATACCGGAGCGGGCGATATTGATGAGAGACATCTGATTCCAACGCTTGCGGTCGGCATAAATAGCCAGGGACCTCTTGTGGGCATCACAGTAGCTGTCAAAATCAGCCAGCAGCATATATTCATCGGCCATGCTGCCTCCACCACCGAAAAGCAGGCGGTTGGTGAGGTCGGTATAGGAAATATGGTCGCTGAAGCCGGCGGAAATCTGGTCAATAATACGCTTAAGGCTCTGATTCTGCTGATAATAATCCAAGGATCGGTAGCCTTGGCGCTTGCGCTCATTGACTTGGTCAGCGGTGAGGCCGAAAAGAAAAATGTTGTCGTCCCCCAGCTGCTGGTGCATTTCTACATTGGCTCCGTCCAGGGTGCCAATGGTGAGTGCGCCGTTCATCATAAACTTCATGTTGCCGGTGCCGCTGGCCTCTTTTCCCGCAGTGGAAATTTGCTCACTGATCTCAGAGGCGGGCATAAGCTTCTCGGCCAGGGAGACCCGATAATTTTCCAAAAAGACCACCTGGAGCTTATCCCGGCAAATGGGGTCGCCGTTGATTTGGAGGGCCAGGGAGTTGATCAGCTGGATGATCTCCTTGGCCACATGATAGCCAGGGGCGGCCTTGGCACCGAACAGGAAGGTCTGGGGAGTAAACTCCATGTTGGGATTGTCATGAAGCTGGTGATACAGATAGACAATGTGGAGGACGTTCAGCAGCTGCCGCTTATACTCGTGTAGGCGTTTGACCTGGACGTCGAAGATAGCGTCAGTGTTCAGGATGATTCCAGATTCCCGGGCTACAAAGCTGGCAAAGCGGCGCTTGTTCTCCTGCTTAATGGTATCCAGGCGGTTGAGAACAGACTTGTCATTTCGGTACTTCTCGAAGTCCTTGATGGCCTCCGGGTGGAGCAGATACTGGTCGCCGCCGGTGCAGTCCCGGATCAGGGCGTCCAGCTTTGGGTTAATCTGAGAGAGCCACCGGCGGTGGTCGACGCCATTGGTTACATTTTTGAACTTATCAGGCTGGGCCAGATAGGCGTCGTGAAAGACCTCCTGTTTTAAAATCTCAGAGTGGAGGGCGGACACGCCATTGATAGCCTGGCAGGCGCAGACGCACAGGTTTGCCATGCGAACCTCGCCGCCCCAAATAATAGCCATGTGGGCGATTTTTCCGGTGTCGCCGCCGTAGCGATGCTCCAGCTCCCGCTGGTAGCGGCCGGAAATCTCCTTGAGGATTTGCCACACCCGGGGGAGAAGGCTCTCAATGAGGGACTGGGGCCAGCGCTCCAGGGCTTCGGCGAGGACGGTATGGTTGGTGTAACACACGGTGTGGGTGACAATATACCAGGCATCCTCCCAGGAATAGCCCTCTACGTCCAGGAGGAGCCGCATCAGCTCCGGGATGACCAGGGTGGGGTGGGTGTCGTTGATCTGGATGACGTGCTTCTCATGGAAGTTGCGCAGGGTGCCGTACTGGGCCCGGTGCTTTCGGAGGATGGACTGGACCGTGGCGGAGACGAAGAAGTACTGCTGCTTGAGGCGGAGAGACTTGCCCTCATAGTGGTTGTCATCGGGATAGAGCACTTTGGCAATGACCTCGGCCATGGCCTGCTGCTCCACCGCTTTGAGGTATTCGCCGCGGGAGTAGAGGGACATATCCACGGGGACAGGGCTCTTGGCGTCCCACAGGCGGAGGATGTTGGTATGACGGGTCCTAAAGCCTGCGATCTCCATATCGCGGGGAATGGCCAGGACGGTGGTATAGCCAGTGTGCTGAGGGTGGTTATGGCCATTTTCGTCCCAGCAGTCTTCAATTTTGCCGCCAAAGCGAACCTCTTCCGTCTCGTCCAGCTTGGGGATGAGCCAGGCGTCGCCCAGACCCAGCCAGTTATCGGCCAGCTCCACCTGCTTGCCGTCGATGATCTTCTGCTTAAAAATGCCAAGCTCGTAACAGATGGAGTAGCCGGTGGCGGGGATCTCCAGGGTGGTCATGGAATCAAGGTAGCACGCGGCCAGGCGTCCCAGACCACCGTTGCCCAGACCGGCATCTGGCTCTGAATCGAAGAGATCTGCGGCAGAAAAGCCCAACCCCTCCAGAGCATCCCTCAGAGTGCCCAACAGGCCCAAATTGTAGGCGTTCTTTTCCAAAGAGCGGCCCATGAGAAACTCCAGGGACAGGTAGTGGACCTGGCGCTGCTGGCCCTCCCATACCCGGTTGTCCGTCTCGATCTGGCGGCGGGACATGATGTCCCGGAGGACCAGAGCGCAGGCCTTGAACATGTGATTGGGGGTGGCCTCATCCACGGCGCGGCCGAAGTTGCGCTGGAGCTTTCCAATGATCATTTCCGTCAGCTGGGCCTTGGTATATTCATCCATAACAGTGCCTCCTGTTCGGTCATACAATAATAAAAGTTGTGAAAAAGAAAACGTTTCCACAATTAAACATTCTATCAGATTTTTAAAGGGGCGTCAATCGGCATAAGGTTATAAAAGTGAGAAATATGTGATGGTTTCTGGCTGTTTTAGACAAAAGATGGACAAAAAACGGCCCGCCCATGGAAAAAGGGCGGGCCGAAAAAAGGGGGCGGGGGCAAATGGATCATCGTAACATTTATTTGGGACGGCCGGCCGGGGATCAGCCCTGGATGCGCTGGTAGATGTCCAAATACTGCTTGGCGGAATTCGTCCAGGAGAAGTCGGCGGTCATGCCGGCACGCTGAAGGGCACGCCAAGCCTTTTTGTTGGAGTGGTACAGATCCACTGCTTCCCGCAGGACCCAGACCATGTCTCCGGCGCTGATGTTGGCAAAGGTAAAGCCGCGGCCCTCGCCGGTGAATTTGTTGTAGGGGGTCACGGTATCCTTCAAACCGCCGGTCTCCCGCACCACGGGGATGGTGCCGAAGCGCATGGCAATCATCTGGCTCAGACCGCAGGGCTCGGAGATGGAGGGCATGAGGAACAGATCGGCCCCGGCGTAGATCATGGTGGACAGAGGGGCGGAGTAGGTGAGGTGGGCTGCAAAGCGGCCGGGATACTGGCTTTGAGCGTGGCGGAAAGCTTCTTCATACTGCCAATCGCCGGTGCCCAGAATAACAACCTGCACGTCCATCCCCATAATCTCGTTGAGGGCGTCGGTGACCAGGGAGAAGCCCTTGTGGCCTACCAGGCGGGAGACACAGGCAATGATGGGGACATCAGGATTTTCCTGCAGGCCGACAGCATGCTGAAGGGCCAGCTTGCATTCATTTTTCCCTTTGACTAAGGCCTTTGGGGTGAAATTGGCTGCCAGACCGGGATTGGAGGCGGGATTATACAATTCCACGTCGATGCCGTTGAGGATACCCTCTATTTTTCCGCTTTGCTGGTTGATGATCCCGTCCAGCCCCCGGGCGTAAAAGGGAGTGCGCAGCTCCTGCGCATAGGTGGGGGAGACGGTGGTGACGAAATTGGAGGACATAATGGCGCCCTTCATCAGGTTGACGTCCCCAAAGTAGGCAAGCATCCCTTCGTTGAAGTAGCTCTTGTCCAGCCCCAGGACGTCCTGGAGAACCTGATCGCCATAGCGGCCCTGGTATTCGATGTTATGAATGGTGAATACGGTGCGGGCTCCGCTCAGCTGGGGAATCCGGTACTGCTCCTCCAGCAGGTAGACGGGAACCAGAGCAGTTTGCCAGTCGTTGCAGTGGATGATGTCGGGGGCCCAGTCCAACTGGCCGGGAGTCTCGATAATGGCGCGGCAGAAGTAGGCGAACCGCTCACAGTCGTCAAAATGGCCATATAACTGCCAGCGCTTAAAGTAATACTCATTGTCAATGAACCAATAGGTAACGCCCTCCCGCTCCAGCTGGAAGACGCCGCAGTAGACCTGCCGCCAAGACAGGGTGACATTGAAAAATTTCAGGAAGGTCATCTGGGCGCGCCAGTCCTCCCCGATGCCCTCGTACAGCGGCAGGATGACCTTTACCTCGTGCCCCTCAAGAGCCAGAGCCTGGGGCAGGGAGCCGGCCACATCGGCAAGACCGCCGGTTTTGATAAAGGGAGCGACCTCAGGAGAGGCAAATAAAATTTTCATACGAATCCCCTTTCATACAAAGCTATGTAGATTAGACATGCTGAGGTGCGATGCGTGTAAACTGTATTAAAGCGGGTCCAGACGGTCCGAATATATAAACAGACTCCACCGCAGGATGGGGCGGGAAGCCCGCGCCAACTCCCCGTGCGATGGAGCCGTTATATGCACTATACCACAGAATCCTTGGCGATGGCAAGAGGGTAAGTGTTGTGACCCATGAGCATGCGGCCCTCGTTGACAGTGACATTTTTATCTGCGATGACGTAGGCCAGGGAGGCGCCCGCCTTGACCACGGTTCCCTGCATCAGTACGCTGTTGGATACCTTGGCACCCTTTTCCACGACGACACCGCGGGAGAGGATGGAGTGTTCCACCTCACCCTCGATGTGGCAGCCGTCGGCCACCAGGGAACAGGCACACGCGGAGTCGGGGCCATAGTAGGTGGAGGGGTTGGACTGGTCCTTGGTACGGATGGGGCGAAGGGGGCTGAACAGGTCCGCCCTGACCGCAGGGTCAAGCAAGTCCATAGACCGCTGGTAGTAATCGCCCACCGACTGGAAACGGCCGGCGTAGCCCTGGTGAATGTAAGGCATCAGCTTCAAAGCCTTCAATCTGGGTTGGAGAACGCCCCGGCTGAAATTGGAAATGTCATGGGCGGCGCAGTAGTCCACCATGTCCATCAGCAGCTGCTTGGACATGATATAGAGTTCCAGGGATTCCAAAGCTTTGTCTGCGGCAGTGGGGTGGACGGAGAGGTCGGTGATGCGGTTTTCCTCGCTGACCTCTACATACTCAGAGAAGCGGGGAGCGCCCCGGAGGGTGGGGGTGCAGACCACAGTAATATCCGCGCCGGTTGACAGGTGCTGGGAGAAGACATCGGCTACCGGCAGGTTGACAGCCACATCGCCCCAGCCCATGATCACATAATCCTGGCGAATGTTGGACAGGTAGTCGGATACGCCGGCCAGAGCGTCCATATTGCCCCGGTACTCTCCGTGGCCCTGCTGGGCGTAGCTGAAGGGGGGGAGAATCCGCAGGCCGCCGTGCTTGCGGCTCAGGTCCCAATCCTTGCCGGAGCCCAGATGGTCCAACAGGGACTGATAGCTTTGATGGACAATAATGCCCACGTCGGAGATGCCGGCGTTGACATAATTGGACAGCATGAAGTCAATCAGACGATACCGTCCGCCGAAGGGGAGCGAACAGGTGTTGCGGGGGCGGGTCAGCTCACCCAGGTTTGCGTTGGAACGGTATGCAAACAGAATTCCATGGAGATCGTTCATGCCAGCTCACCTCCTTTTACATCTTCCCGGACCATGGCGCTGGGGGGGACGACGGCCCTCTCACCCACAGTAACTCCGCCGGCCACCACCGCAATACCCCAGTCTGGGTTGTCGTCCGGGGCAGAGCCCACCACGGCGTTTTGTCCGATGACGGCATCCTCCGCAATAATTGCATAAGAGACCTGGGCGCCGGCTTTGACCACGGAGCCCGGCATCAGAATGGAGTACTGGACGTTGGCTCCCTCCTCAATGACAACAGAGTGGAAGAGGACAGAGTTTTCCACAGAGCCGTCCACCTGACAGCCCCCGGTGACCAGAGAGTGGGAAATCCGGGCGTTGGGGCCGGTGGTATGCGGGGACTTAATGGGGGAGCGGGCGTAGATGGGCCACTCCGGATCGTGAAGGTCGATGCTGCTGCGGGGAGCCAGCATGTCCATGTTGGCGTCCCAAAGAGAGTTGATGGTGCCCACATCTTTCCAATAGCCGTGGAACCGATAGGCCATAAGCTTTTCGTTGGCGGCAAGCATGTTGGGAATGATATTTTTGCCAAAGTCGTTGGAGGAGTTGGGGTCGGCCTCGTCATCCATCAGGTACTGACGAAGCTTGGACCAGGTAAAGACATAGATACCCATGGAGGCCAGATTGCTTTTGGGCTGTTTGGGTTTCTCCTCAAACTCATAAACCTGGTCCTGCTCGTCCACATTCATAATGCCGAAACGGGAGGCCTCCTCCATTGTGACCTCAAGGACGGAGATGGTGCAGGCGGCTCCGGTTTTTTTGTGCAGGTCAACCATGTCGGCGTAGTCCATTTTATAGATATGGTCGCCGGAGAGAATGACCACATATTCCGGATCATACAGGTCCAAGAATCCGATATTTTGATAAATGGCGTTGGCCGTGCCCTTGTACCAGGTGCCCTGGTCCCCCTCGCGCATGTAGGGGGGGAGAATATGGACGCCGCCGTCGGACCGATCCAGGTCCCAGGGCTGGCCGTTGCCGATGTAGCTGTTCAGTTCCAGAGGACGGTACTGAGTGAGTACACCTACGGTGTCAATGCCGGAGTTGACGCAGTTTGACAGGGGAAAATCGATAATGCGATACTTGCCGCCGAAGGGAACGGCGGGCTTTGCCACATGGCTGGTCAGAGCATAGAGCCGGCTGCCCTGGCCGCCGGCCAGCAGCATGGCCACAACTTCTTTCTTCATACTGTCACCTCTTGTCTGTTTCGGGGAAAGCTATATGGAATCGGGTGCGCCCAAAGGGGCGGACCCTGCTGTTCCTGGAGGGGGGGCAGACTGGTCAGGACTTGGACTCCTCCGGCGTGGTCAGCGCGGGCTGGGGGTCCTTGCCCTTGAGGGTGGCCCGCTTTGCCTTGGCCTTCAGGGCGGGCTGCTTCTCCTTGGCTTTAAGGGCGGCCTGCTTTTCTTTGCCCTTGAGGGCGGGCTGGGAGGCTTTGGCCTTGCTGGAGGGAGCCTTTTTCTCCGCCGCGGGGGCGGCTTTCTTGGCCTTGGCGGCGGTGGGCGTTTCCTTGCTGCCCGTGCTCTTGCGGACGGGATTTTTCCTGGCGCAGCGGTAGACCACGGCCGACATGGGCGGCAGGTCGATGACCAGGGATTGGGGCTGATCGTGGCAGGGAATTTTCTCGGTTTTCAGGGGAGCGTGGTCACCCAGTCCCTGGCCGCCGAACTGGCCGTCATCAGTATTGAAGACGGCGGACCACGTCCCGGCGAAGGGGGCGCCCACCCGATAGTCCTGCCGGCGGTTGGGGGAGAAGTTGCACACCACAAGCAAGGGCCTGCCGGCCTTGTCCCAACGGAGAAAAGCAACGGTGTTGGCGGTGTTGTCATCTGCGCACAGCCACTGGAAGCCCTGCCAGGAGTTGTCCTGCTCCCAAAGGGCGGGCTGTTCCAGGTAGAAGGCGTTCATGGCCCGGAAGAAGGCCTGGGTCTGGCGGTGGGGCTCGTACTGGAGGAGATGCCAGTCCAGAGAGTACTCAAAATGCCATTCGTTCCACTGGGCCAGCTCGGCGCCCATGAAGGTGAGCTTTTTCCCGGGATGGGTCATCATGTATGCGTAGAAGGCCCTGACGCCGGCAAACTTTTGAGGGTTGTCCCCCGGCATCTTGCCGAAGAAGGAGCCCTTCATATGGACCACCTCATCATGGGACAGGGGCAGAATGTAGTTTTCCGAGAAGGCGTACATCAGAGAGAATGTGATGTCCCGGTGGTTGAACTGGCGGAAATAGGGGTCCAATTTGATGTAGTGGCAGATGTCGTTCATCCAGCCCATGTTCCACTTGAAATTGAAGCCCAGACCGCCCTGATCCACAGGGCAGGTCACCTTGGGCCAGGAGGTGGACTCCTCCGCCACCATGAGCACGTCGGGATGAGCGGCGAAGATGATGGTATTCAACTGCTGGAGAAACTCAATGGCCTCCAGATTTTCCCGGCCGCCGTCCACGTTGGGGACCCACTCGCCATCCTTCCGGCTGTAGTCCAAATACAGCATGGAGGAGACCGCGTCCACACGCAGGCCGTCCATATGGTACTCCTCCAGCCAGAACATGGCGGAGGACAGGAGGAAGGAGCGGACCTCGCTGCGGCCGTAGTCAAAGACATTGGTGCCCCAGTCGGCGTGCTCCCCCTTCCGGGGGTCGGCGTACTCGTAAGTGGGGGTGCCGTCGAAGTTGTACAGGCCGAAAGCGTCCCGGGGGAAGTGAGCGGGGACCCAGTCCATAATGACGCCCACGCCGGCTTGGTGGAGCTGGTCAATGAGGTATTTCAGATCGTCGGGGGTGCCGAAACGGCTGGTGGCGGCAAAGTATCCGGTACACTGGTAGCCCCAGGAGGCGTCCAGAGGGTGCTCGGTGACCGGGAGCAGCTCCACATGGGTGAATCCCATCTCCTTGACATAGGGGACTAAGTAGGAGGCGGTGTCCCGGTAACTGAGGAATTCGCCCTCTCCGGTGCGGCGCCAGGAACCCAAGTGGCACTCGTAGACGTTCATGGGAGCGGTGTAGGGCACCTGCTTGGCCCGGTATTCCATCCAGGACTGATCCCCCCACTGATAGCCTGTATCCAGGTCGTAAATTTTGGTGGAGACATCGGGCCGGGTTGCGGCGTGGAAGCCGTAAGGGTCGGCCTTGCCGACGAAGGAACCATCGGCCTTGTGGATGGCGTACTGATAGGTGTCGTAGCGGCGCAGACCGGGAACAAAGGCCTCCCAGATTCCGCCCTCCCCCTTTTCCATGGGGGTGGCCTGGAGATCCCAGCCATTGAAGTCGCCGATGATAGTAACCAGGGGGGCGTTGGGCGCCCATAGGCGGAAAAGATAGCCCTCGGTTCCGTCCTCCCCCCTGGCGGGATGGGCGCCGAAGCAGTGCCAGGCGTGGGCGGAGCGGCCTTCAGAAAAAGCCTCCAGCTCTAAAAACAGATCGTGCGGGGAGAGTATTTCTTGATATTTAGACAAAGTGATCACCTCTGGAAAGAATTTCGAAGCGTATATCAGCGAAAAAGCACAATGCTATGTCAAAAGAAGTCACTGATATTTATATAAATTATACAACAGCGAGAAGGCGCAGTCAAGTGAAATAGAAGTAAAGGGAAATTTTAAGGTAAAACTTTTTACCAAACCTAATCTCCCATTCTGGGGAAAGCGGGGAGACGGCCGTAAGGAAAGAAAAGATTTTTCGGACTTTTCAGGGGCAGGCCCTTTATGTAAGAATTCAGCCTGCGCCAAAGGGGTTGCAGGCTGAATTCCAGGGAATCAGGAGGCCATCAGAAGCTGACGAAGCATCCGGGAAAAAATGCCGGGGATAGTGAGCCGCTCCACCTGTTGGGCGGAGACAATTGGAATGGTATCCCGCAGTTCGGTCCCCACGTAGACCTCCAGCTGCCCCAGGGTTTGACCCTGCTCCACAGGCGCCTCCAGGTTTTCCGCCAGGGTGAGCTTGGTCGTCACTTCACCGGCTTCCCCTTTGCCGACCAGCAGACGGCAGTCCCGCTGAAGCTGGGGCTGAACCTGGGGGACGGTGCCCAGCAGCACGTCCACTGGGGCGAGAGGGGAGTCCGGATACGCATTGACCAGGGCATAGTTGGCGAAGCCGTAATCCAGCAGGCACTTGGCGTCCTCGAAGCGCTGAGCGGTGGTGGGAGCCTTCATTACCACAGCAATCAGTTCCATGCCGTCCCGCTGGGCGGTGGCAGACATGCAGTACAGAGCGGAATCAGTGGAACCGGTCTTAAGTCCGGTGGTCCCGGGATAAAAGCGGACCAGGCGGTTGGTGTTCGTAAGGCCGAAGGCCCCGTCCCGGATGGAGTCCATCCAGATGGTGGAGTATTTTTGAATATCCGGGTGATTCAAGATCAGCTCCCGGGACATCAAAGCGATGTCGTAGGCGCTGGTGATATGCCCCTGGGCAGGCAGGCCGGTGCAGTTGAGAAAGGTGGTGTCCCCCATACCAAGCGCCTGGGCCCTCTGGTTCATCTGAGCCACGAAGGCGGTTTCACTGCCGGCCAGATGTTCTGCCAGCGCTACGGCACAGTCGTTGCCCGAGACAACGGTGACACACTTAATCATTTCAGATACGGTCATCTGCTCCCCTTCCTTGAGGTAGACCTGGGAGCCGCCCATACCGGCCGCGTAGGCGGAGACGGAGACCATATCGTCCATGGAGATGCGGCCGCTGTCCACCGCTTCCATGACCAAAAGCAGAGTCATAATTTTGGTGACGCTGGCGGGTTCCAGCTTGGCGTGTGGGTCCTGCTGATACAGGACGGTTCCGGTCTCCTTTTCCATAAGAATGGCGGAGGGGCAGGACAGAGAGAGGCCAGCCGTCTCCCCCACGGCGGAGGCGGGGGGCAGAGAGAGCGAGAAAGTGAGAACGGCCAGAATAAAAGCGGAAAATCGTTTCATAAATGGTTCCTCCTGATCCATCATTTGTCGGTATGGTCAGGATATGGAGAGGGAAAGTGTTCTATACAGCGTTTAAAGCAGGTATTTTTTTCTGCACGCCATCGGCACAACCATTACCATAATCCATGTGTTTTGAGAGATATGTCGAAGCAGGGGGAAGAGGATAACTTTTTTGGATGGCGTCGGAACCGCCGGATCTTTTTGTCGGACCATATAATTTTTGAAAAAATAATTGGAAAGGGACTGGAACGTACAACTTTTGACTCTTGCCCGGGGATGGGTGAGGAGGGATAGGGTGGCAAAGGAGAAACTCCCTGGGCGGGAACAGATTTTAAGACGAATGTGGAAGCTGGCCAATGCGGGCGCGGAGGACGCGGTGCGCCTGGCCTGCTGCCCCCAGGAGGAGTGGGACGGCCTGCGGGGACTGGACTTAGATGCTTTGACGGAATTTAAGCGTGGGGCGAACGGGGTCATCGAGCTGAAATTTGCGGACCGGACCAGGCTGCTGGAGCGGCTGCTGGACGCAGCCGACCACAGCGGAGAGGAGCAGGTGGACCGGTTTTTAAGCGCCATGGAGGAGAAGGGGGAGTAGAACATGGAGAAAATCGTGTTCTCCCCCAAGCAGCGCAGAGTGCTGACCTGGTGGAGGCCAGGTTCTCCCGACCGGGCAAGACAGGCCATCATCTGCGATGGGGCGGTGCGCAGCGGAAAGACCCTGTGCACCGGCCTCTCCTTTTTTTGCTGGGCCATGCAGTGCTTTCAAAAGCGGAACTTTGCTTTGTGCGGCAGGACCATTGTGTCGGTGCGGCGCAATCTGCTGGAGGGGCTGCTGCCCCTTTTGGAGAAAATGGGTTTTCACTGTGAACAGAAGATTTCTCAAAATATTTTAACGGTCAGACTGGGTGGAAGAAGCAATACCTTTTATCTGTTTGGAGGGAAGGACGAAAGTTCAGCGGCGTTGATTCAGGGGATTACCCTGGCCGGAGCTCTGCTGGACGAGGCGGCACTGATGCCCAGGTCCTTTGTGGAGCAGACGGCGGCCCGGTGCTCGGTGGCCGGGAGCCGCCTGTGGTTCTCCTGCAATCCGGAGTCGCCGGCCCACTGGTTTTATCAGGAGTGGATCTTGAAGGCGGAGGAAAAGCAGGCGCTGCGCCTGCAATTTTCCATGGAGGACAACCCTGGACTGACACCGGAGGTGCTGGAGCGGTACCGCGCCATGTTTCACGGGACGTTCTACCGGCGGTTTGTGCTGGGAGAGTGGGCGGCGGCGGAGGGGCTGGTGTACGACTTCTTTGACGACAGCTATATGGAAGAGGCCCCGGAGGGGCTGGAAAACTGGTATATCTCCTGTGACTACGGCACGGCCAATCCCACTTCCATGGGGCTGTGGGGGGAACGGGACGGGGTGTGGTACCGGGTGGCGGAGTATTACTACGATGCCCGGGTGCATCACAGGCAGAAAACCGACGAGGAGTATGCCGACGACCTGGCCCGGCTGGCTGGAGAAAGGGAGATCCGCGGAGTGGTGGTGGACCCGGCGGCGGCCAGCTTTATGGAGACGCTGCGCAGGCGGGGCTGGCGGGTACGCCGGGCGGACAACCGGGTATTGTCCGGAATCCGGCTTACCGCCCGAATGCTGAAGGAAAGAAAACTAGTCATCTGCCGGGGGTGCGGAGACGCCATTCGGGAATTTTCGCTGTACAGATGGGCGGAGCCGGGAGACGGCAGAGATCAGGTCAAGAAAGAGCATGACCACGCCATGGACGAAATTCGGTATTTCGCCGCCACGGTGGCGGGACGGGAGGACGAAGGGGCGGGAATCTATGCCGGGTGCGTGGAGAGGAGGGCCTTTTGAGGCCGGGAAAGGAAGGGAGAGAAAGGATGAGATGGGGGAAAAGGAAGACACAGAGGCCGCCTGCGCCGGTGGTTCAGGTGCGGCAGGGGAACGGCCACCCCTTTGGGGTCCTGGAGCGGTATACCCCCCTGCACACAGGAGAGATGGCGCTGTACCGGGCCATTCGGGAGGGGGTGCCCATAGTGGACGCCGCCATCTGGAAGCTGGTGCGGCTGTGCGGCGGCGTGATCGTGCGGACCAGAGACCGAAGAGCCCAGGAGGGGATGGATCAGTTTTTGAGAACGGTGAATACGGGATGGGGACAGAGAGGAATTCAGTCTTTTCTGGACCGGTATCTGGACGACCTGTTCACCTGTGGACATGGTCTGGGAGAGCTGGTGCTGACCCGGGACGGACGGGATATTGCGGCGCTGTTGTGCGCGGACCCGGAGCAGGTGGAGGTACGGGCGGGGGATACCCCCCTGGAGTTTCGCCTGTGCCGGCGGAGACCGGGGGGACCGGAGGAACTGCCCTGGCAGGAGCTGCTGCTGTTTACCCCATTCCAGCCCACGGGAGACGCCCCCTATGGGGTGTCTCTTCTGCGGTCCATGCCCTTTTTGGCGGGAATCCTGATGAAAATTTTTCAGGCCACGGGTCAGAACTGGGAGCGGGCGGGCAGCCTGCGCTTTGCGGTGGTATGCAGACCGGGGGAGGATGAGGGCGCTTTTGCCCAAGAGCGGTGCCGCCAAATTGCCCAGGAGTGGTCATCGGCCATGCAGGCGGGACGGGAGGGCCAGGTCCGGGACTTTGTGGCGGTAGGTGACGTGGATGTAAAGGTCATCGGCGCGGACAGCCCCATTTTGGACAGCCAGATACCGGTACGGCAGATTTTGGAGCAGTTGGTGGCCAGGACGGGTATCCCGCCCTTTATGCTGGGGCTGTCCTGGTCCACCACGGAGCGGATGAGCACGCAGCAGGCCGATCTGCTCACCAGCGAGATTACCGCCATCCGGCGGAGTGTGGAGCCGGCCGTCCAGCGGGTATGCGAGCTGTGGCTGAGACTCCACGGCTATGAGGACCGGGTGGAGGTGGATTGGGAAGACATCAATTTGCAGGACATTGTGGAGGAGGCAAAAGCCGGGCTGTACCGGGCCCAGGCGGAGAAGCTGAAGGAGGAGATGGCATGAACATCATAAAGGAGTCCCAGGGCGGACGGAGGGCGGCGGTGACCGGGGAGGACCTGGAACGGATCAACGCCCTGGCCCGGAAGAAGCTGAGGGCGGAGGAGGTGTACGCCTTTTCCGTTCGCCTTTGTGATAATGAGGTGGACCGGGATCTGGAGCGGTTTGCACCTGAAACACTGGAGGAACTGGCTGGGCTGTTTGTGGGGAAAAGCGGGATCTTTGACCACCAGTGGTCGGCCCGGGGCCAGGCTGCCCGCGTCTATAAGACAGAGGTGGTGGAGGAGCCGGAGAAGCTGACCCGAGCGGGGGACGGCTATCGCTGGCTGAAGGGGTATGCCTACATGATGCGCACGGACGGCACCAGAGACCTGATTGCAGAGATCGAGGGGGGCATTAAAAAGGAGGTCAGTGTGGGCTGCGCGGTGGAGCGGGCGATATGCTCTGTGTGCGGGGCGGACCTGCGCCAGGGGAGCTGTGGACATAAAAAGGGAGAGACCTACGACGGACGGCTGTGCTTTGCCAGTCTGGAGGGGGCATCAGACGCCTATGAATTTTCCTTTGTGGCGGTACCCGCCCAGCCTTTGGCCGGGGTGGTCAAGGGGGCGGGGCCATCCGGCGTCAACTTGAAGACCCTGGCCGCTGGATATCCCGGCTGCACCGGGGAACTGGAGCGGCTGGAACGGGAGGCGGAGCTTGGCAGGCAGTATCTGGCCGAGCTGCGCGGCGAGGTGGTGCGGCTGGGACTGCTGGCCGGGCTGGGGCTGGACCGGGAGACACTGAAGGCGATGGCCGCCGGGCTGGACCGGGAGCGGCTGGGTGCAATGAAGGAGGCCTGGGGCCGGAAGGCGGGGGAGCGGTACCCCCTGAGGACCCAGCTGGAATATGGAGAAAAAGAGGCCGACCCCGACGGGCGGGACGGCGCTTTTCTAATTTGAAGACAGGGAGGATATGAACATGAGCAAGTTTTCCTTTGAGGACATCGGCGCGGTGGTGGCAACCTTCGGTGCTGACGAGGGTGTGAAAGGCGGACAGGTGGTCAAGGTGACAGGAGGGGGCAGGGTGGGCCCCTGCTCCGAGGGGGACAAGTTTTGCGGCGTGGCCCTGGAGCCCAGAAAAGGCGGGGCGGCCGTTCAGGTAAAGGGATTTGCGGCGGTGGCGGTAACCGGAGAGCTGTCGGCCGGGTGGGCGGCTTTGGCCGCCGACGGCACAGGGGGTGTCAAGGCGGTGTCCACCGGCGGCATGGAGGTGCTGGTGGCGGATGTGGACGGGGACGGCACAGCCGTTCTGTGTCTGTAAAATGGAAAGGGGAGTATGGAACGATGGCTTTTTCTTATGACAATCTGAAGCTGGACAAGGGCATGTATCAGGAGGCGGGCCGTACCTTTACTCAGGTGCTGGAGCGGCAGGACCCCAGTGAGCAGTATAAGGGTACCGGTATGGAGGGACTGGACGCCTTCCAGCGGCAGCTGAAACGATTTGATATCAAGGTGAAGGGCGCGGGCAGCGACGTGGTGGAAAAATTTTTCCGTACCGCCGATTCCGCCGTGCTGTTCCCTGAGTATATCTCCCGGACCGTGCGTCAGGGGATGGAGGAGGGGGATATTCTCCCCCACATTACGGCGGCGGTCACCAAATTTGACGGGATGGACTACCGATCCATTACCGCCGAGGCGGGGGGCGCGAACAAAGAGCTGCGCCATGTGGAGGAAGGAGCGGCAATTCCAGCCACCACCATTCAGGTGCAGGCCAATTTGGTAAAGCTGCGCAAGCGGGGACGGATGCTGGTGGCCAGCTATGAAGCGGTACGGTATCAGAAGCTGGACCTGTTTTCCGTCACCCTGCGGCAGATCGGGGCCCACATTGCCAGGGCCAGGCTGGAGGACGCGGTGGATGTGCTGCAAAACGGAGATGGAAATGGAAACGCGGCCGCGGTGGATGCGGTGGGCGCCAAGGGGACCCTGACCTATGACGATTTGGTAGACTTTTGGGCCAAGTTCGACCCCTATGAGATGAACGCCCTGCTGGTTTCCGGAGACGTAATGGTAAAGCTGCTCAAATTGACTGAATTCCAGAATCCTCTGACCGGTCTGAATTTTCAGGGTACAGGTAAGCTGACCACCCCTCTGGGGGCCGTACTGCTGCGGACCTCTGTGCTGCCTGCCGGCACCGCCATCGGGCTGGACAAGCGATTTGCTCTGGAGCTGGTACAGGGGAGCGACGTGATGGTGGAATATGACAAGCTGATTGACCGGCAGCTGGAGCGGGCGGCCATCACCACCATCAGCGGGTTTGCCAAAGTATTTCAGAATGCCAGCCGGGTGCTGACGGTTTAAACGCGCAGAGCGGCCAGGAGGGAAGCATGACAGAAGAGATTATGGCCCTGTGCAGGGCCATGGGGGCGGAAACGGACCGGGAGGAGCTGCTGCTCCCTCTGGTTCGGGCGGAGGAGAAAGCGCTGGAGAGGCGGCTGCGGCGGGGAGTTTCCCCCGCTGACTGCGGGACGGCATTTCCCCTGGCTGCCGCCATGCTGGCAATGGAGGGGCTGTACCGGGCCGCCGGCGGGGGACAGGTGGAATCCTTTGCAGCCGGGGAATTGTCCATTCGAACCAGGCAGAGCGGCGGGGCGGATTCTCTGAGCGGCCAGGCGGAGCGGCTGATGGCTCCGTGGCTGGGGGAGACGGGGATTGCCTTTCTGGGGGTGAGAGGATGATGGACCGGGAGTGGCGGGCGATTCTGGCCCGTTACGGTCAATGGGTTTATGTGTACGCTCCCGGCAGGGAGTCGGGCACGGCGGCAAGGGCTTTCCTGCAGCCTGTGCTGGACCGGAAGGAGGAGCAGACAAAGCCGACTCCCCTGGGACAGCGGCGTCTGGACCGGCTTTTGTATTTGGGCCCCCGGGAGATCCCCCTGGCTGAGGGGGGACGGGTGGAGCGGCAGAAAGAGCGGTATGCGGTGAGAACCGCCCATCTGGTGGGGGACAGCCACTGGTGGGCGGTTTTGGAACCGCAGGACAAGGAGGAGCCATGAGCGCGGGAATGGAGGCCGTCCGGGAGCGGATGGCGGAGTACTTAAAGGATCGGGGCGTGGACGCGGTAACCGCCTGGCCGGAGGGGGAGCGGGTGAGCCGGAAAAGACCGGCGGCAGTGGTATCCCTCCGGGAGTGCCGGGCGGGACCGGCGGGCTTTCAGAATTACCTGGGGGAGCGGTACAGCGAGGAGACCGGGCTGTGGGAGGAGTTGTACGGGCGGAAGGCGGTACTCATCTTTGGACTGGATCTGTACGCATCCAAAGGAGGGGACGGGTCGGAACTGCAGAAGGCCTTTGACGTCCTTGCCCGGGCATTGGCGGACGGAGGTCCGGAGGGGATGAAGGTGACGGAGTTTTCCTGTGGAGAGACGGAGTACGACGGGGCGGCGGGCGTGCTGAAACGGAGCGCCCGGGCAGTGTGCCAGGCCTGGCTGTACGCATCGGTCCTGCCCGGGGGATTGTTTAATGATTTTGAACTGCGAGGTGGATTGAAACAATGAATGTGACGGTACATCAAAGGCCGGGGATTTATTCCTCTTATGACGCCTCCTCGGCGGTGAGCGGCAGCGGCAGCGGGCGTTTGGTTGGACTGGCGGCCGTGAACACCAAGGGCGAGGCGGGGTTGGTGCAGGTGATTACCAGCTACGATAAGGCGGTGGCCGCCTTCGGCACCGAGGGAGGCCAGGACATGGCGGAGCTGATCCGGCTGATTTTAAAGAACGGGGCCTCAGGTGTGGCGGCAATCGCTGTGGCGGACAGTACGGGGTACAGGGGGGCCTTTGATACCCTGGCCGGGCTGGAGAATATTGCTGTGGTGCTGTGCGACAGTACTGAAGTGGAGGTCCAGCAGCTGCTGCGGGACAGCGCGGTACAGGCCTCGGAGGCCAGGCGGGAGCGGCTGGCTGTTGTGGCCGGAGGTAAGGACGAGACGGTGGAGGCGCTGATTGCCAGGGCAAAAGCGTTGAATCACGAACGGGTGGTGCTGGTGGCCCCGGGCGGTGTGGACCGGAAGGGCTTGGCCGTTTCCGGACTGCCGGTGGCGGCAGCGGTGGCGGGAGCCATTGCAGGTGCGGGGGACCCGGCGGTGCCCCTGGGCGGCGCGGAGCTGGCCGGGCTGTACGGGCTGGCCGGACGATATGAGGATACCGATTTGGATTTGCTGATTTTAGGCGGGGTTACCCCTGTGGAGCAGGTGGGGGGCATCACGGGAGTCATCCGCGGTGTGACCACCAGAACCACCACCGGGGGTGTGCCTGACGCCACATGGCGGGACCTGTCCACCATCCGGATTGTGGACGACGTTATCCCCGCCCTGCGGTCGGCGCTGCGGACCAAATTCCGGCGGGCGAAAAACACACCCCAGAGCCGGAGCGCCATCCGGGCACAGGTGGTGCTGGAGCTGGAGAATAAGCTGGCCCGGGAAATCATAACCGGGTATGAGGGTGTGGCGGTAACGGCGGACAGCGAGGACCCTACCCGCTGTCTGGTGGACTTTTCCTTTACCGCAGCCCACGGGCTGAATCAGATTTGGCTGACAGCCCACATCACAGTTTGATGGGAGGAGGCAGGCAATGGGCATAACAGGATTTCCAACCAGCAGCGACATTTATCTGGAGGTGGATGGGACACGGGTGGCCGTGGTGCAGAGCTACAGCGCCAGGACGGCCAAAAGCAGCACCGCCGTGGAGGCGTTTGGGGAGGCGGAGCCGGTGGCTACCATTCCCGGTCAGGCCAGCCATGTGGTGGAACTGACCCGGCTGTATGCCACCGATGAGGCGATTCAGGACGGCATTGATTTTTATGCGCTGTCCGGGTTTTCCCTGGTGATCTGTAAACCGGACCGGAAAATTATTTATTCCAATTGCCAGTGGAGCAGCATTCAGGAGAGCGCTGCCCTGGGCAGTATGGTGCTGGAGAAGGTTACGCTGGTGGCCTCCCGGCGGATTGAGACGGAGGTGTAGGGGGAATGGATGGGTCTATTTTGGCCCGGCGGGACCGGATCTCCCTGGACAATGGGATGGACCTGAGGCTGCTGTCCGCCCTGGAGGTGCTCCAGGCACGGCGGGAGGCGGCGGAGCTGGCCGGGGAGGAGCGGGAACGGCCTCTGTGCTCCAACGCCTGCCTGCTGGCCAGGGCGCTGGAGCGGACAGAGGGACATGCCGCCGTATTTGACAGCGGGCGAGCTGTATTGGCCGGGCTGACGGTGGAGGAGATTGGGGCCTTGGCCGCCCGTTGGGCGGAGCTGCGGCGCGCCTGCAACCCCGGACTGACGGTGACAGAGGAGGAGCTGGAGAACGTAAAAAAAAACTCCGGGATGACCAGCAGGACCGGCTGCGGTGGCGGGTGCTGAAGGCGTTTCAGGCTCTGCCCACGGAGAAGAGGGCCGGGGAGATGAAGGACCGGGATTATTTGTGGTGCTTGAGCCATATGCTGCTGGACCGGGAGGAGGAACTGGACCGGCTGTGCCCTGAGTGCAGGGAACTGGCTGAAGAGACGCGGTGTCCGGTGTGCGGCGGAACGGCCGCACACCGGGGAGAGAAAACGGTAAACGCCGCCTTTGATGAGGCGCGGTTTGCAGCGCTGAAAGAGGGTGGAGGACATAGTTGACTATCTGGAAATGATGGAGGAGGAGTCTTCCGACGCGCTGTGGCAGGCGGAGCAGACATTGGGAGGGGAGACGGCGGGGCGCCGAAGGGGGACGGCCGACGGCGAGGCGGAGGAGATGGAGGACCGGGGAAGCATAAGCCGGCCGGGGGAGAAGCCCGGAGAAACGCGGCCTGGGCGGACTGCGGAAGAGTGGAAGGAACCGGAGAAAAAGATGCTCCGTCTGCCTCTGCTGGCGGCGTCGGAGGCCCTGGAACGGGCGGTCGAGGGGATCGGAATGGTGAGGACGGCGTCTTTGGAAGGGCATAAATCCGGGGGAGAGGGCGTACAGGGAGCACGTGGCCGAAAGAATGCAGGGGCTGTATTCCAAAGTGAGGAGGTCTCCCGGCGGACGCTGGAAGGAAGAGGAGAACGGACGGAAGCACCGGGCAGCGGGGCTGCCGCCGGGAGAGGCGTTGCCTGGCAGAGGGCGGCGGATCAGGCCGAGCTTTTGGACCAGGTATTCCGTCGGGACAGCCGGCGGTACGACGGCGGCTTTTTTCTATATTGAGGAGGGAAAACCATGACTTTGTCGCCCATGCGCTATAAGAGTTACACCTGGCCTCACAATCCAAGGGTATACTCCATTGATTATGAACGGAAGATGGCGGTACATAAGACCCCTTTCGGGCTGTTCCACCTGCAGGATCTGGGCAGAACCAACCGGATTATGGAGGGGGAGGGAGCGTTTGTGGGAAAGGACGCCTATTCCCAGTTTGGACAGCTGGCCAACGTATTTTACGAGGATGGGCCGGGACTGCTGGTCCATCCTCTGTGGCAGATATCCAACGCCTATTTTGTATCCCTTCGGCTGGAACAGGAGCCGAGACCGGACTATGTGCGCTATTCCTTTGCGTTCTGGGAGGATGACAGCTGGTATACAGGCCTGGCGGTTCAGCAGAGGGAGCAGGACGGCCAGCAGGGGAAAAATGCCGCGGGAGCCCTTTATCACCGGGTGGTGAAGGGAGACAGCCTGTGGACCATTGCCAATACTTACCATGTGGCGCTGACACAAATTATTGCCTTGAATCCCCAGATCAAAAATCCCAATCTGATTCGGGTGGGAGACGAGGTGAGGGTGCGGTGAGAGGCCATGTAACCGATTCGAATGGCGGCGTTTGGACATTGCCGGAGCCCACTGCATGGCGGCTGGAATATACCGTTGGGGCACCATGCGACAGCTTTTGGCTGCGGTGTCCCTGGGAGGCGGGCAGCGGGGCCGATCCCGCCCGATGGATAAAATTTACCGCCGAACACGGGGGAGAGCGGGTGTTTACCGGCGTGGTGGACGAGTGCCTAGTGTCCCTGTCAGGGGAGGGCGGGGTCCTGGAAGTGTCAGGCCGGGGAATGGCGGCTCTGCTGCTGGACAACGAGGCCCTGGGTCAGGATTACGGCATTGCCACGCTGGCGGACATTCTGAGGGACCATGTGACTCCATATGGGATTGAGACCGCACCCGGCGCGGTCCTGCCAAGCGCGGCCCAATTCTCTGTGGCCACGGGGAGCAGCGAATGGTCGGTGGTCTATGAGTTCTCCCGGTACTATGGCGGCGTGGCGCCCCGGTTTGACCGATGGGGAAGGCTGGTGCTTTCCGGGTGGGAGGACAGCCAGGAGCGGCTGGTGGGAGACGGGGCTCCGGTGACGGAGCTGGTGTGCCGGGACAAACGGTACGGGGTGCTGTCTCAGGTGCTGGTTCGAGATCGGTACAGCGGAGCGGTACAGACGGTAAACAATCAGAAATTTATGGACGGAGGCGGCCGGGCAAGGCGGGTGCTGACCATGCCGGGTCGGAGCAGCTACAAAGCCATGCGGTATACGGGCCGGTTTCAGCTGGATAAGTCCGCGTCGGACCAGGAGCGCCTGGAAGTGACTGTGGCCCGGCCCTTCTGCGCCTGGCCCGGGGAACTGGTGCGGATTCAGCGCAGCGGCTGGGACCGGAATGGCCGGTATCGGGCAGCTCAGAGCACGGTGGGAATGGACCGGCAGGGGTATTGGACCCGGCTGGTTCTGGCTCCTCCGGATTTTGTGGTATGAGGTGAGGGATATGTGGGCTTCGGAGAGGAGTCGGCTGCTGCCGGTTCAGGAGCCGGCGGCGGAGCTGGGCGTGGTCACCCTGGGGGGAGATCCCGCTGGTGTAAATCTGGGAGGAGAGAGGCGGTGGCTGTCCGTATGCTGCCCCGGCGGCTACGCCTGGCGGCCAGCGGCAGGGGACAAGGTTTTGGTGTTGAAGGCGGGGGCGGAGCGGGAATCTCCCTGCATTTTAGGGAAGGCCCAGCAGGACGGGACCTTGAAACCGGGAGAGGTGCGGCTGACCGGAGGGGAAAGCGGAGTGTTTCTGGGGAAGAGGGACCTGGAGCTGACCGGCCGGATCAAGGTAAATGGTTCGGATTTGGAGCAGTATATTCGGGGAATTGTGCTGGACGTGCTCAGTGAGAGGGAAGGATAAGAATGGAGCGCAGGATAAAGGATGGGGACTATGTGCCCGATGGAGCGGGCGGTCTGGAAAATCTGTCCGGGGCGGAAGAGGTGCTGGCCCGGGTGCTGTATCGGCTGACGGCAAGGCGGGGGGAGCTGCCTTTTCTGCCCGGTCTGGGCAGCCGCCTCCACAGAGTTCTGAGGGAGCGTCCCTCCGCCCGGAAGGCTCTGTGCGCCCAGTATGTGGCGGAGGCCCTGGAGGAAGAGGCTGATCTGGCCGTGACCGGCGTGGAGCTGGCAGAGGAAGGCGCGGAGGGCCGCCTCACCGTCCGTCTGGATTGGCGGGGTGAGCCTTTGTCCGTCACTGTGGCGCTGGGTCAGGGAAGCTGACCGAAGGGAGGATGAAGATTGAAAAGCGTGGAGGAAATTTACCAGGAGATGCGCACCTGCTTCGGAGAGCGGACAGGGATGGAGCCGGCGGAGGGCTGTGATCTGGCTGCCCGGCTGTATGCGGTGGCCGCCCAGGTCTACGCGCTGAATGTTCAGGCGGAGTGGGTGGCCAGGCAGGCCTTTCCCCAGACGGCGGAGGGAGAATATCTGGACCGCCATGCCCAGCTGAGAGGGTTGGAGCGGAAAGAGGCGTCGGCGGCCCGGGGAGTGGTGCGATTTACGGCAGGAGAGGCTTCGGAAGGGAGCCGGACCATTCCCAAGGGAACCGTATGCATGACGACGGGGCTGATTCGATTTGAGACCGAGGAGGAGGGCGTACTGGAGGCCGGGGAGCTGACCGTAGAGGTGCCCGTCCGGGCACTGGAAGCGGGAGTATCAGGAAATGTGGCGGCCGGGACGATTATATCCATGGCTGTGGCGCCTGCGGGATTCTCCGCCTGTGTCAATCCCCAGGCGTGTGCCGGCGGAGCGGACCGGGAGAGGGACGAGGCACTGCGGACCCGGGTTCTGGATACTTTTCGGCGTCTGCCCAATGGAGCAAACGCGGCCTTTTATCAGCAGGGGGCCCTTTCCTTTGAAGAGGTAGCGGCGGCCGCAGTGGTCTCCAGACCCAGGGGGACGGGGACGGTGGATGTGGTGGCGGCCACCCGGGCCGGAATGCCGGAGCAGGATCTGTTGGACCGGCTGACCGCATATTTTCAGGAGCGGCGGGAAATTGCGGTGGAGGTTCAGGTCAGGGCTCCGGGGACGGAAACAGTGAATTTGACCGTCCGGGTGTCGGCCCAGGATGGCCGGGAGTTTGCGCAGGTTTCGTCAGCGGTGGAGGCGGAGCTTAGAGGGTGGTTTACGGGAAAACTGCTGGGCAGGGATGTTCTGCGATCTCAGCTTGGCGATTTGATTTATCACTGCGACGGGGTAAAAAATTACGTCATCGATGAGCCCGCCGCCGACGTGGCGGTGGCGGAGGATGTGCTGCCTGTGCTGGGAACGTTGACGGTGGAGGCGCTGACATGAGTTACGCCCGTTATTTGAGAGATATTCTCCGCCCACTTGGAGTGTATGACCTATCGGCTCCCTTTAATGGAGGGGAACTGGATGCGGCAGGGCTGGTGCTGGATGAGACGGAAGGCGTGCTGGAGGAGATTCAGCGGGAGACGGACCTGACCGCAGCGGAGGACTGGGGGCTGGAGCGGACAGCCGGACTTTTTGTCCGCCGACCTGTGGCGGAGAGGCCCAGAGCTCTGGCCGCCGCTCTGGCGGCCCTTCTGCGGATTGGAGGGGACAGCTTTACCCTGGAGGCCATCAATGACACCATTGCCGGGTGCGGTGTGGCCGCGAAGGTAACGGAGACAGGGGTGGGAGCGGTAACGGTCACCTTTCCCGGAGTTGCGGGAATCCCGGCGGGATTTGAGGAAATGAAGAAGATTATTGAGGACATCCTGCCGCCCCATTTGGACATCAGCTACTGGTTCTGGTATTTAACCTGGGCGGAGCTGGAAGAAAAGTTTTCCAGCTGGCAGGCCATCGAGGATCGGGATTTGACCTGGGCGGAGCTGGAGATGTGCGTGGAATAAGCAAAGGGAAAAAGCCCGGAGAACCATGGTTCTCCGGGCTTTTTTGTTGAACTGATTGATCAAAGAAATCCGAGCTGCTTGAGGAGAAATATCCAGAAAAACAGGGACAGGCTGCACAGCAGGGAGGAGGTGACTACAATCTGGCCCGTCAACTCGTGGTCGCTGCCGCAGGACAGGGCCATGGGGTAGGAGGTTGAGGCCATGGGTGAGGCGGTGCAGACCAGAATTACGCCCAGGGCATTGCCGCGAAAGCCAAGGAGGACGGCGGAGGCAAGGGCGAGGAAAGGGACGATGAACAGTCGGACCAAAGTGCAGTGGACCAGGGCACGGAGGTTTTTGCCCACACCGCTGAACTGAAAGGAGGCTCCCAGAGCAAGCAGAGTGGTGACGCTTCCGGCGCTGCCCACGCTTTGAATAGCGTGCTCCACCGCGCTGGGCAGACGGATGCGGAGGACCATGCACGCCAATCCAAGAAAACAGGCCAGGATCAGCGGGTTGCGAAGAATGTTGCGGATGATGGTGTGCCGGTCCAGGCCGCCGCCCCGGCAGGATTCCAAGGTGAAGACAGCCAAAACATTATATAGGGGAATCAGAATGCTGATGGCCACTGCCACGGCGGCGGTTCCCTCCTGGTCCATCATCACCTGGGCCAGGGACACACCCACCACCGCAATGTTGGTGCGGAAAGCATTTTGAATATAAGCCCCCCGCCGCTTGGGGTCTCTCTGAACGGCGGTGTACAGGGCATAGCTGAGGGCGAACAAAAGCAGCACCCACAGAACCAGAAACGAAATGAGGGCGGGCTGGGCCGAAGCGGTGAGGTCAGCTGTATATACGTTGTAAAACAGCAGACAGGGGAGCAAGAAGCGGAAGCTGATGGTGCTCAGTTGGGGAAACATGGTCTCGGGGACCACATGGCTGCGCCGCATGAGCAGGCCAAGGCACAGGATAAGAAACATGGGGAGCACGCAGTTAATGGATACAATGAAATTTTCTATCATAGCAGAACCGACCTTTACTGGCACCGCCGCATTTTTAACCAGAGACTAATTTGATATTATCTTACCCGGAAAAGGAGAAAAAGGAAAGAAAAATTTTCCATCTGGCAGGCCATCGAGGATGGGGATTTGACCTGGGAGGAGCTGGAGATGTGTGTGAATTGAGTGCTAAATACGGGTTTATGTCAAAATACAAAATTATTTTCGGTAAAGTGTCATGGGGGAACCGTCTTTTAGGCGGTTCCCCCATGACACTTTACCGGACTGATTTTTTGGAAGTCCATGCTGCAATAGGTTTGGCGCCATTTAAATTAAGTAATATAACGGTCCCCGCAAATAACTTTGGTAGAACCATTAAAATAGCAGCGAGCATAATCAACATCAATAAGGCCGTTACCCCTCGCATAAGAACCGAGATGAATAATTTCATTATAAATATCTGCTGGTCTTGCCCAATTCATAATCTTTTTTGAGGAAGGGGCCACGGAATTCCAAGCCGCAGCTGCAAAGGTAGCGCAGTTATTACCAAGGGTAAGATAACCGCTTTGTTTATTAATCAGAATGTTGGATACAGCAGACAATTGAGATGCGGTTAATTCTAAATATATACTTACATCAGGACCATACCAGCCTAATATGTCTTTTCTCTGAGCTTCAACATTGAAGAATGCACCCTTAAAATCGTTTGCACATGTTCCAAGGTTACCGAACTTTCCAACACTGACCATTTTCCCAGGTGCTACGGTATGCTGACCAACAGTAATATTTTGAGAGGATACATTAAGAAATGTCAAGAACGAATGACCAAAATCTGACAAGTCGGAGGAGGAAGAACCCCCACCTCCATTATCAGAGTATAGTCTCATTACACAAACAACACTACTGGCCGAAGAACGCTGTGGCAGTATTGAAGCGTCAACGTTTGGAACAAGACCAGCTTGGATTTCGTAACATAGAGTAGTTATTAAGATCTATGTTAGAAGAGGAGTGCGCAAAAGACGAAATTGCCAGAGAAAAACTAATCAACAACAGGACTAAAATGGATAAAAGTTTATCTCTTCTTTTTAACATGATCAAAGCGATCCTTTCGTTGTCCATAAAGTTCCCCAAAGCAATAAACTGCAAAGCAAATTAGTATGGGCAGAACAGCAGGGATGAGGAAAAATGGGTCATATGGAAGGTTGTAGAGATAAAAAATGAACTGCTGAAATGGAGCGTAGACCCCGAGAAATATAACGGAGAGCGGGTGGGGGCCTAAATTTCCGAATAGGGTAAAGCTTAGAACTGAAAAAATGACTGGACCAATAAAAAACAAAAATTTATTGAGTTTAGAGGGGCTTTTGCGCTCGAAGTATAACCCCAACATAAAAAGATAACCGAGAAACATAACAGTTGGAATGGACTGCAATAGGAAGGCCTGATTTATTGTGATGTTGGCGGGCCGAATGCTGAGTTGTACGAAGAAAAATAACAGACCAACAAATGGAGTAAACGAACCTACGAAAACAATTTTCCAAGGACAACCATGCGACCTAAAAATACTGATCACACCCCTTCGGATTTTATAAAGTCTGATTAAATCTTACATAGACCACACAACAAATTGGTTGGATGCCAGGGGAAACAGCAGCCCCCTCCGTGCTTATACGGTGAAACGAACACCAAATATGAAATTTTTAATACAATGCTAACATGGCGTGAAAAATTGTCAAGAAATTTTACTTATCGACATAAAAATTATATAAATTGCATTCTGCCCAAGCCAGCGGCCGCTGGTGCCCTGTCCCAGCGGCCACCCGGCCCAGACTCAGCGGCCACCTAATCAGCGGCCAGATTTGGGTTCAATTACCACAGTGTAGTGCTTCGT
>Ga0129317_1000248_pt1 | contig 64828 bp, 54 predicted proteins | sample Cm1ome_FD_94430 | JGI IMG/M metagenome (GOLD analysis project Ga0129317, IMG submission 94430) | Eastern black-and-white colobus group fecal microbial communities from Wisconsin, USA - Cm1105 metagenome | ecosystem: Host-associated > Mammals > Digestive system > Large intestine > Fecal | place... | reverse complement strand
AGATCCATAAGCCTGCTCCTTAGATTAGATTTAGAGTTTTTAGAGTCAACTCCCAAAACTCTAATCAATAGTTTACATGCAACAGCCAGAAATTTCGATACACCCTCTTATTGGACGCTTACTGTACAACGCCCTTTTTCATATCATAATCTCCTGGAAAATTACTCGTTTTTCGTGAGTGTTTCCTGCATGATGTCACGCACATACTTGCCGATGAATTTTTGATCTTCCTTTGAAAGCTCCTTTGGATAGATTGGTTTTCCATATTCAATCGTAACAGAAGCCGGTGTTACACGCGGCATGTGATCCTCAAAAATTTCAGAGGAATGATTGATGCAGACCGGGATGATCGGACATCCGGTCTTGGTTGCAATTTTGAAGGAACCCTCGTGAAACGGGAGCAGGTCGAGATCCGAACTGCCTTTGCCACGGGTGCCCTCCGGAAAGATCATGATTGAAATTCCACTTTTAATCTGGTCAATCGCGGTGAGAATGACCTTCAGGCCGGCTTTGATATCGGTGCGGTCCAGAAAAAGACAGTAGAGAAATTTCATCCAGCGTGATAAAAACGGAATTTTCTGCATTTCTTTTTTGGCAATGTACCCGGTCAGATCCGGGCAGCGGGCATAAGTAAGCACGATGTCAAAGTAGCTGCGGTGATTACCGATGTAAAGCACCGGCTGGTTTTTGGGAATATTTTCTTCTCCAATCACAGTGAGCTTAACGCCTGAAAGGAAAATTACAATTTTAAATGCGCCCTGGACAATTCGCAGAGAGCTGATATCACGCGCCCGCGGGTTGAATTTTCCGATGATCCATTCAATCAGGAAGACCGGAATCGAGAGAATAAAAAATACGATCAGAAAAACTGCGATCAGAAAAATACGAATCATAAAAGGCCTCCGTTTTTGCTCAGATGGTATAATCTTCCGGCTCAAGCGGGCAGCGGCCAAAGAGCTTCGTTGTTTTTAAAAGCCAGTTTTTGCGGTCCGTGGTAAGGTCTTCTTTTACATATCGGAAGGCCCAGTTGGCAGCGGCTACGCCCGGTGTATTCATGCGCGCTTCGCTTCCCATCAGGCAGAGATCCTGAATCGGGAAAATTGCATATTTTGCAATGGATGCCATGCAAAAGCGGATGAAATCAAGGCTGACCATGTTTCCGTCTGTATTGCCGTAGCGGCGGATGCGGTCACGAATCACTTCCGGCTGCTGCGCGTACCATCCCATGGTGGTATCGTTGTCGTGTGTGCCGGTGTAGCAGATGCAGTTCGGATTCGTATAAAAATGCGGTACATAATTTGTATCGTTCAGATCGCCGAAACCAAACTGAAGTACTTTCATGCCGGGGAAACCAAGACTGTCGCGCAGATGCTCCACTTCAGGGGTAATAATGCCGAGGTCTTCAGCAAAAATCGGAAGATTGCTGCCAAGCTCTTTTTCAATGGCGCGGAAAAGATCCTCGCATGGTCCTTTGATCCATTTTCCATTTATAGCGGTTTCTTCTTTGGCAGGAACAGACCAGTACGCTTCAAAGCCACGGAAGTGGTCGATACGCAGATAGTCGGTCAGAGTCAGCTGACGGCGGATACGGTTGATCCACCATTTATATCCGGTCGTCTTGTGGTAATCCCAGTCATAAAGCGGGTTGCCCCAAAGCTGTCCGGTTGCACTGAAATAATCAGGCGGAACTCCGGCTACGCTGGTCGGATAGCCTTTGGTGTCAAGCTGAAACAGCTTTTTATTTGCCCAGACGTCTGTACTGTCAAGTGCAACAAAGATCGGAATATCACCGATGATCTGAATGCCTTTTTCATGAGCATAGTCACGCAGATCGATCCACTGCTTCTGGAAGATAAACTGGATAAACTGATAGTAACCGATCTCTTTTTCCAGTTTTTCTGCATAGGCCTTTTTCGTTTTGTCGGTTGGATTTAAGATATCCTTTTCCCATTCAAGCCAGCAGCGGCCTTCATGGTAATCCTTGCAGGCCATAAAGAGCGTGTAATCGTCAAGCCAGTAGCTCTCTTCTTTACAGAAAAGCGCAAATTCCTCAAGCATGGTCTTATCCGGTGTGTGAGTAAAGGATTTCCATGCTTTTTTAAGAAGCTTTGTTTTAAATTCAATGACCGGACCGTAATTGACTTTGCGGGGATCGAAATCCGTCGGTCCTTCTTCTTCAATGTCTTCTTTGGTCAGCAGATTTTCCTTGATGAGCAGATCAGGGCTGATGATCAGCGGCTGCCCGGCGAAGGCAGAAAAGCCCTGATAAGGGGAATCACCAAAGCCGGTTGGTCCAAGCGGCAGGATCTGCCACAGTGTCTGGCCGGAATCAGCCAGGAAGTCAATAAAATCGTAAGCACCCAGGCCCAGATCGCCGATGCCGTACGGGGAAGGGAAAGAGGTCGGATGGACCAGGATGCCAGACATACGTACAGGATCATTTTTTTTGATCTGTTCCGGTTCTGTTTGTGCAAGTTTGGTATTCATAGGGTATCTCCTTTATCTGTAATAGGTCACTTTGACAATTATAGCTAATTTTCACAAAGAAAACAATATAAATCCTGAGATCTGGTATTTTTTTGTGAGGCTGATAATAAGCATAATAGAAAGTACAAAGGCAGGAAATCGATGAAAAAAAGAAAGTGCGGTTTTTTGTGCCTGATTTTTCTTTTGACACTGTGTGGCTGCGGTGCATCGAAGTCTCTTTCAAAAGAACGCGCGGCGACAGAATTTACAGTAGTGCCGGCAGAGGAGGTGCCGCAGGAGCTTTCGGAGATTCTGGAAAAGAATAAGGCGCGGGAAATGCGGATGACGTACCAGGACGGGGAGGAGCTGTATCTGATCCGTGGATACGGCGAACAAAAGACCGGTGGTTACAGTATTTCGGTAACGGAGTGCAGCGAGGATGAGGAAAATCTGTATTTTTTGACACAGCTGATCGGGCCGGAGCAAGAGGAAGGACTTTTGGAGAAACCGTCTTATCCGTATCTTGTTGCACGGACGGCACGGACCGATAAAAATGTAGAGATCGACTGAGCGGAGGCTACTGGCGACTGAATCATTTTCTTGCGAGGTGAAACGGCAGGCGTGTTATTGTTGAATGAACAGTAACACTGTAGTTTCCGGTATTTGTCGAGGCAGATCAGAAAGGAGTGTATTTTTATGGAGCTTCTGATGAAAAATATTCATATGTGCAGGCAGGGAAAGCGGGCAGGACTTCCGGTGACCTTAGAGGAGGATTTTAATGTCCCGGATGTCAAACCGGATGTGGAGCAGATGATACAGAGCAAAGAGCGGATCGTGGTGGAGCAGACGCGTTCGGAAAATGGACGTGTGATTGCGTCCGGATTTCTTGAGGTGAGTATTTTGTATCTCGGTGATACGAAGGAACGTCAGCTGTATCGGATGGATACGAAGCTTCCGTTTGATGAGAGCATTATAATAGAAGGACTCAAGTCAGGGGAAGCAGTGCGGCTGTCGTGTACGGCAGAGGATGTGAATGTGGCACTGATCAATTCCAGAAAGCTGTCCGTGCGTGCGGTGATCGTTTTTGAGGCTTCGGCAGAAGAAATTTATGATATATCTGCAGCAGCAGATGTCCGCAGTGATTTCCAGATCATGAAGCAGAGCAGAAAGCTGGAAATGATGCAGATAGAGGTCCAGAAAAAGGATATCCTGAGGCTGAAGGAAGAAACGGTGATCCAGGCCGGAAAGCCGAATATTAAAGAGATTCTGTGGGAAAATATTCAGCTGCGCAGCTGCAGGGTGGTACAGCGAAAGGAAAAGCTTGCTGTGCAGGGAAAGATTTTTCTGTTTGTCCTGTACCGGGGAGAGGATGAGACAGGGAGTGAGCAGTGGAGCGAGCAGGTGCTTCCGTTTGAAGGAGAACTGGAGTGCAGCGGCTGCAGTGTGGAAATGATTCCGGATATAGAAGTATCACTTGCACAGACGGAGCTGCAGCCAAGAGAGGATACAGACGGAGAGCGGAGACTGCTTCATCTGGAGGGAGTACTGGAGTTGGAGATCCGTCTTTACCAGAATGAAGAAGCAGAGATCCTGGAGGATGTTTACTCGCCGCAAAAAAAGCTGATTCCGGTGGTGGAGGAGGAGCTGTATGAAAGTCTTCTGATGAAAAACGCATCAAGATGCAAAACCTCCGGAAAGATCCGCATTCAGGGAACGAAGCCGCGGATTTTGCAGATCTGTCACGTTACCGGCAGCGTAAAGATTGATAAAACCCAGATCGTACAAGACGGAATCCAGATCGAGGGGGCAGTGCCGGTTTCCATTTTGTATATTTCAGCGGAGGATTCCATGCCGTTTGCGGTGCTGGACGGTGTGCTGCCGTTTACACATTTTGCAGAAGTGCCCGGGATTGATGATAAATGCCGGTTTACACTTCGGACTGCGCTGGACCAGCTTTCAGCATCAATGGCTGACAGCGAGGAAATAGAGGTGAAATTTACGGTTAATCTGGATCTTCTGGTCATTCGGCCACAGAAACAGAAGTGTATCTGTGAGATTAGCGAGGAGGCTTACGATCCGGAGGAGCTGGCCGATGTTCCCGGGATTACCGGCTATATTGTGCAGGAGGGGGATACGCTGTGGAAGATTGCCCGGAGCTACTTTCTGACACCGGCGCAGATCGTGAGGATGAATCAGCTGGAGAGTGAAGAAATTAAAAAAGGAGACCGTTTGATTTTGATGAAAAATATCAGCGGCTGTTCATTGACAGAAGAGGAAAAGCAGAGTAAAATAAAGTAAATTGTATACAAAGTGCATAGGAGTACAATCATGAAAGAACTGAAGCTTAAAGCAATGGCAAAAATAAATCTCGGACTGGATGTGCTCAGAAAAAGAGAGGATGGCTATCATGACCTGCGAATGATCATGCAGAGTATCTATCTGTATGATCAGATCAGGATCCGTCAGACCAAAAAGTCTGGGATTCAACTGACTGTGAACCTGGGCTATCTTCCGACAGGTCCGGAAAATCTCGTTTATAAGGCGGCAGACCTGCTGATGAAGGAGTTTCGTATTACAGACGGAGTGGAAATTGATCTGCAGAAATATATTCCGGTAGCAGCAGGTCTGGCAGGCGGCAGCTCGGATGCGGCGGCTGTTTTGATCGGTGTGAACCGACTGTTCTCTCTCGGACTTACGTTGGAGCAGCTACAGGAGCGGGGAGTAAAGCTGGGAGCGGACATTCCGTATTGCCTGCTGCGAGGAACGGCTCTTGCGGAGGGAATTGGCGAACGGCTTACGCCGCTTCCGAAGGCTCCGGACTGCAGTGTGGTGATTGCAAAACCGAAGATTCATGTATCAACAGCCTTTGTATATGGAAATCTGAAGGCAAACGAGCTTTTGTATCATCCGGATATTGACGGACAGGTAGAAGCAATTCGCAGCGGTGATTTTTATACGATGGCAGAAAAAATGGGAAATGTGCTGGAAACGGTAACCGTACCGGCGTATCCGGTAATTGAAGAGATCAAGGACTGTATGAAAAAAAGCGGTGCGATAAATGCAATGATGAGCGGAAGCGGTCCGACGGTGTTTGGTCTGTTTGACGACCGGGAAAAAGCAAAAGAGGCGTATGACCGGCTTCGAAACGGAAGCATTGCCCGGGAGGTTTATCTGACGAAGTTTTTCCATAACAGGAAAGAAATGCAGGAACAAAAAACAGTATCATGAGGCGGTTCCAAATGAAAGAATACACGTGGAGGAATTTAGAGTGGGCGGTTTTGAACTGGAGATGAATGAATATCTGCCGCTGCGTGATGTAGTATTTCAGACATTGCGGCAGGCGATTTTAAGAGGAGAATTAAAGCCGGGAGAGAGACTGATGGAAATTCATCTGGCTCAGAAGCTGGGGGTAAGCCGGACTCCGGTGCGTGAGGCGATCCGAAAGCTGGAGCTGGAGGGGCTGGTTCTGATGATTCCGCGCAAGGGAGCGATCGTAGCGGAGATCACCGTGCAGGATCTGGAGGATGTGCTGGAGGTACGGATGGCACTGGAGGAGCTGGCGGTGAAGATTGCGTGCAAGCGGATTACAGAGGAGCAGCTGGAAGAAATCAAGCGGCGGTCGGCAGAATTCTGCAAGACACTGTATGGGGACGATGTGACAGCCTGCGCACAGGCAGATATGGCGTTTCATGATGCAATCTATGAAGCGACCGGCAACCGCCGACTGGTGCAGATCCTCAACAATCTGCGCGAGCAGATGTACCGCTACCGTATGGAGTATCTTAAGGATCGTCAATCGCACAGCCTGCTTGTAAAAGAGCATGATGAGATCGTGATGGGGCTGACGGAGCGTGACGCAGACCGGGCGCTGCGTGTGACAAACAGCCATATTGAGCGGCAGAGAGATTATATTATCCAGCAGCTGCAGCACAAATAAGGCCGGCGATCCGGTTAAAAAATCAGAAACAGCTTTTCTATTTTGTGCCTTCGGCTATTGACAGCCCTTCGGAGGTATGTGTTATACTACGGTATTGACACGTGGGAAAGGATGCAAAATGCTGTAGAAATGCGTGTCCGGTAAAAAGTGACAAAGTAACTGTAAGAAAAAAGGTGGATAACAAATATGAAGAAAGTTCTGGACCTGATCAGTCAGGAAGTGATGAATGCGTTTGAATCCTGTGGATACGACGCTTCTTATGGCAGAGTTGGTATTTCCAACCGGCCGGATCTGTGCGAGTTTCAGTGCAACGGTGCGATGGCCGGTGCGAAAAAATATAAAAAGGCGCCGATCATGATTGCAAATGATGTGGTTGCAAAGCTGCAGGAAAGCCCGCTTTTCGCAGAGGTGGCAGCGGTAAATCCGGGATTTATCAATATCCGGATTTCCGGCGATTACCTCGCAGAGTATTTAAAGGAAATGCAGGCGGACGAAAATCTGTCCGTGGAAAAGGCAGAGCAGCCGAAGACGATTGTGATCGATTACGGCGGAGCAAATGTGGCAAAGCCGCTGCATGTAGGTCATCTTCGTTCTGCGATCATCGGTGAGAGCATCAAGCGGATCGGTCGTTTTGTCGGACATAAGGTGATCGGTGATGTGCATCTTGGAGACTGGGGTCTTCAGATGGGACTGATCATCACAGAAGTAAAGGAGCGTCAGCCGGATCTCGTTTATTTTGACGATGCATATGAAGGAGAGTATCCGCAGGAAGCGCCGTTTACGATTTCCGAGCTGGAGGAAATTTATCCGACTGCCAGTGGAAAATCAAAGGTGGACGAGGAATTCCGCAAGGCTGCACTGGATGCGACTGCGAAGCTTCAAAACGGTGTGAGAGGCTACCGTGCGCTGTGGCAGCATATTTTAAATGTTTCGATTGCCGATCTGAAGAAAAACTATGGAAATCTGAATGTAGAATTCGATCTTTGGAAAAAGGAATCTGACGCACAGCCGTACATACCGGATATGGTAGAAAAAATGAAAAAAGAAGGCTATGCGTATATGGATCAGGGAGCCCTGATCGTGGATGTTGCGCAGGAGACAGATACGAAGGAGGTACCGCCGTGCATCATTCTGAAATCAGATGGAGCAGCGCTGTATACGACAACGGATCTTGCAACGATCATTGAGCGCCGCGAGCTGTTTGATCCGGACGAGATTGTTTACGTAGTGGACAAGCGTCAGGAAATGCACTTTATTCAGGTATTCCGCTGTGCACGAAAGACCGGACTCGTAAAAGAAGAGACCGGACTGAAATTCCTTGGCTTTGGTACGATGAACGGAAAAGACGGAAAGCCGTTTAAGACAAGAGAGGGCGGCGTGATGCGGCTGGAGCATCTGATCGCAGATATCAACGAGGAGATGTTCCGTAAGATCACCGAGAATCATGAGGTGGATGAGGCAGAAGCCCGTGAGACGGCAAAGCTGGTCGGTCTTTCTGCGATCAAATATGGAGATCTTTCCAACCAGGCATCCAAGGATTACGTGTTTGATCTGGATAAGTTTACTTCTTTTGAAGGAAATACAGGTCCGTACATTCTCTATACGATTGTCCGGATCAAGTCGATCCTGAATAAATACCGTGCAAACGGCGGCAGCGTGGAGAAGGGGCATCTTCTGGCACCGGCAGGAGCAAGTGAGAAGGAGCTGATGCTCGCGCTGACGAACTTCAGTAATACAGTTGAGCAGGCATATGAGGAGCTTGCACCGCATAAGATCTGTGCATTTATCTATGAACTGGCAAATGACTTCAATCATTTTTACCATGAAACAAAGATTCTTGCGGAAGAAAATGCAGATCGTCAGAGAAGCTATATTGAGCTTCTTGACCTGACCCGTGAGGTTCTTGAGACGAGCATTGATCTGCTTGGATTTTCTGCGCCGGAGAGAATGTAAGCCGGTCGGAAGTAAAAGAAGTGCGAATACGCTCTTTATGAGAAAATTGTCAGAAAAAAGAAACGAAAAAGGGCGCGAAGCGAGGCATGCCTGCTTTGCGCCTGTATTATAAAGTTCAAACGAACTTTGGAGGAGATTTATGAAATACATAAAGCAATTTGCCATCATCATTACCGTTTCATTTGCAGGCGAGGTGCTTCGAACTCTGCTGCCGCTGCCGGTTCCGGCAAGTATTTACGGCCTGGTTCTGATGCTTCTGGGACTCGTTTTGCATATCATTCCACTTGATTCGGTGAAAGATACGGCTAAATTTCTGGTAGAGGTTATGCCTTTGATGTTTATTCCGGCAGCCGTCGGCCTGACGGAATCCTGGAATAAGATCAGTCCTATTTTCTGGAACCTGATTATTGTGACCGCAGTTTCAACGGTACTGGTCATGGCCATTTCCGGCCGTGTCACGCAGTTTGTGATCAGACATGAGAAAGGCGGCGACAAAAAATGAAAGAAATGATTACAAGTTCCGTATTTTTCGGAGTAATGGTGAGTATCCTTGCCTATGAGCTTGGAATGCTCCTGAAAAAGAAATTTAAACTGGCCATCTTTAATCCACTTTTGATCTCTATCGCGGTGGTGATTGTGATTCTGGCCGTTTTTCATATTGATTATCAAAGCTATGCAAACGGAGCAGATCTTTTAAGCTATCTGCTGACGCCTGCCACCGTGTGCCTGGCAGTTCCGCTTTACGAGCAGCTGGAGCTTCTGAAAAATAATGTAAGAGCGATCATGGCAGGCCTGATCTCCGGGGTGCTCACCAGTCTGATCTCGATCCTGGCACTTGCAGCTGTGTTCGGATTCAGCCATGAAGAGTACGTGACGCTGCTTCCGAAGTCGATTACAACGGCGATCGGAATGGGTGTTTCGGAAGAGCTTGGCGGTATTGTAACGATCACAGTTGCGGTCATTATTGTGACAGGTATTCTGGGAAATGTGATCGGAGAGCATGTATTTCGTATTTTCCGCATTGAGGAACCGATTGCAAAGGGTGTGGCACTTGGCAGTGCATCTCATGCGATCGGAACGGCCAAGGCAATGGAGCTTGGTGAGGTTGAAGGCGCAATGAGCAGTCTTTCCATTGCAGTAGCAGGATTACTGACAGTGATTGGAGCATCGGTGTTTGCGGGATTGTGGTAGGATATAATACGCCTGATACGGGCAGGGAGCTGCTTTTTGCGTACTGTGGCTGTGCTGGAATGGCGTGTACCACTCCTGATACAAGCAAGTCCCTACCCATTGTTTATTGCTCCGCGCGATTGAAGCAGGGAACTTGCTTGACTCGGTTAAAATTCGGTTGAAAAGGAGAATGATGGAATGGCTTGTGCAATGAAACGTATTTTTGCAATAACAGGTATAGCTGCATGTCTGTTGACCACGTGTGCCGTGAGTGCACAGGAGTCGGGACAGGAGCTGGTGCAGAAAGAAACAGAAAATAAGGAAACAGCGTCCGTGATATCCGAAGAAACCGATGATACGGAAGAATGGATACCGGCAGGAAAACCTCCTGCTTCACAGATTCTGACCGTGGCGATGGAATGTGATTTTGCGCCATACAACTGGGAACAGAATACGGATGAAAACGGAGCAGTTCCGATTCATTACGAGGACAGCTACGTATTTGGGTACGATGTGCTGGTAGCACAGAAAATCTGCGAAACGTATGGATGGCAGCTGGAAATTCTGAAATTTAACTGGGATGCGCTTGTTCCGGCTGTTGTTTCCGGTACGGTAGACTGTGCAATTGCAGGGCAGTCGGTGACGAATGACCGGCTTTCTTATGTGGATTTTACGCAGCCGTACTACCGTGCATCAGTCGTGGCGCTGACGCAGCAGGACAGTGAGTATGCAGATGCGCAGGGGCTTTCTGACCTTTCCGGCGCTTCCTGCACATCGCAGGAGGATACGGTTTGGTATGACGAATGCCTGACGCAGATCGAAGATGCGAAGATCAAAGAAGCAACGGATGATATAAAAGATATGTTTCAGGGGCTGTCGGATGGAGATTATGATATCGTTGTAACGGATGAACCGACGGCGCTTGCTGCCTGCGCGGAATATCCGGGGCTGAAGATACTTGATTTTTTCGGTACGAATGATGATTTTGAGATGGCGGACGAAGAAGTAAATGTGGCTATTTCGGTAAAAAAAGGAGATACCACACTGAAAAATCAGATTAATGCCGTACTGTCAAAAATGACGGCACAGGACCGTAAAGAGCTGATGAACCGCGCGATTGCGGCACAGCCATATACGGTGAACTGAGCGGTTCGGGATCGCTTATGATCCGGCAGGCAGCGGAAGCAGATTGCGGATATCTGCTTTACACAAGAAACAGGTGATGAAAATGATTGAGATTTTATTGGACGCAGCGCTTGACTGCGTAAAAATTTTGCCGTTTTTGTTTTTGTCTTATCTTGCGGTGGAATATACTGAGCACAGGATGAGCCAGAAGACAAAAAACTGGATTTACCGGGCCGGTAAGGCAGGACCGGTGCTTGGCGGACTGATCGGTATCATTCCGCAGTGTGGTTTTTCGGCAGCGGCGGCAGGGTTGTTTGCAGGAAAAATTGTGACGCCGGGTACACTGATCGCCGTCTTTCTTTCAACATCGGATGAAATGCTGCCGATCATGCTTTCCGAGGGACTTCCTGTGATGATGATCGTGAAGGTATTGGCGGTAAAAGCGGCGGTTGGCATTTTGATCGGCTTGCTGGTTGATTTTGCGGCGGAGCATGTACTGGGTATGAAGCAGGAGATTCCAGAGACGCAGGAGATGTGTGTGCATGAGCACTGTCATTGTTCGGAGCATGGGATTTTTCGTTCTGCACTGAATCATACCGTTCAGATCATGCTGTTTTTGTTTGTGATATCTGTGGTACTCGGTTTTGGAATGGAATACCTGCAGGAGCGTGGCGTAACACAGTCGTTTCTGTCAGTGCCGGGACTTGAAGAGATGGCGGCGGCACTTGTCGGGATGATTCCGAACTGTGCAGCCTCCGTGCTGATCACGCAGCTTTATATCAGCGGATTTCTGGGAAGCGGAGCGCTTTTTTCAGGACTTTTGTGCGGGGCCGGTACGGGTCTGCTCGTGCTGTTCCGGGAGAATCAGAGCCGCAGGGAGAGTCTGGTCCTGACAGGAGTGCTTTATGTGAGCGGTGTGCTTTCAGGAATTTTGCTTGGAATGCTGCACATACTGTGAGTGAAAGCAGTATCATAAGGCGGAGACTCTTGAGGGAATCCCTTATGAGCTGATAAATTTATGAGTTTGTGAGCTTATGAGTTTATAAGCTTATAAGTTTTTATGAGCTTATGAGTTTATGAACTTGCAGGCAGAGAAGTGGATCGTGAATATCCGCTTTACCGGGATCAAAGGGAATCACGATGTGAGATAAGATGCAGAATTAAAAGTGGATTGCGAATATCCGCTTTACCTGCTGCGAAAATAACAGGAGGGAAAAAATGGATTATATCGTAAGAGCGACTGCGGCGGATTGTCAGATCCGTGCGTTTGCGGCGACAACAAAAGAAACGGTGGAGCTGGCAAGACAGTATCACAATACCAGCCCGGTAGCAACAGCGGCACTTGGCAGGCTGTTGACGGCGGGCGCGATGATGGGCGCAATGATGAAGGGAGAGAAGGATCTCCTGACGCTGCAGATCAAAGGAAACGGACCGCTTGGCGGAATTACCGTGACAGCAGATTCTGCGGCGAATGTAAAAGGATATGTCAACAATCCGGAGGTACTTATTCCTGCAAATGAGAAGGGAAAGCTGGATGTCGGCGGAGCGATCGGCGTGGGAATTTTGAACGTAATCCGGGATATGGGACTGAAAGAGCCGTATGTCGGACAGTGTGAGCTGCAGACCGGAGAGATCGGAGATGATCTTACCTATTATTTTGCAACATCGGAGCAGGTGCCGTCTTCTGTCGGACTTGGAGTACTGATGGACAAAGGAAATACTGTGCGGCAGGCAGGCGGCTTTATCATTCAGCTGATGCCGTTTACCTCAGAGGAGATCATTGACCGTCTGGAAGCAAAGCTGGCTGAGGTAAAAAGCATCACTTCAATGCTGGATGCAGGAATGTCACCGGAGCAGATTCTTGAAGAGCTGCTCGGAGAATTTGGACTGGAGATTAATGATACGCTTCCGACCCGGTATCACTGCAGCTGCTCGCGCGAACGAATCGAGAAGGCACTGATCAGTATCGGGAAAAAGGATCTGCAGGCAATGATCGACGAGGGCGAACCAATCGAGGTAGGCTGTCAGTTCTGTGATAAAAAATATCAGGTCACAGTGGACGAGCTGAAGGGACTTCTGGCAAGAAGCAGCAGATAAAAGGCAGCTGTGCATGGACATATCCGGAAGAAAAAGAACGCGAGGAGAATAACGGCAGGCGAAAGCGGCGGATAACCTCTGCAGAAAGGGAAGAACGATGAAGGATGGATTTATAAAAGTGGCAGCACTCACACCGAAAATCCGTGTGGCAGACTGTGATTATAATGCGGCAAAGATCTGTTTGATGATCGATGAGGCATGGAAAGAGGGGGCGAAGATCATGGTATTTCCGGAGCTGTGCATTACCGGTTATACGTGTGCCGACCTCTTCTGGCAGGAGGCGCTTCTTCGGGAGGCAAAGCATGAGCTGTACCACATTATGCTGCATTCCAGGGAAAAGGACGCATTGATTTTTGTGGGACTTCCCTGGGAAAAGGACGGCAAGCTCTACAATGTTGCGGCAGCGATCTGCAATGGACGTTTGCTGGGTCTGGTGCCGAAGCGTTATCTGCCAAACTACAACGAATTTTATGAGCAGCGTCATTTTACAGCCGGATCACCGGAGGCGGACTGGACTGAGGTGAACGGTGTTCCGGTACCGTTTGGCATGAATTTGCTGTTTTGCTGTAAGGAAATGGACGGACTGACCGTAGCGGCAGAGCTGTGCGAGGATCTCTGGACACCGAATCCACCAAGTGTAAACCATGCGCTTGCAGGTGCGACGGTGATCGTTAACCTTTCTGCGAGCGATGAGGCGACCGGAAAGGGTGAGTATCGCAGAATGCTGGTGTCCTCTCAGTCTGCAAGACTCCTGTGCGGTTACATTTATGCGAGCGCCGGAGAGGGAGAGTCAACGCAGGATCTTGTTTTCGGCGGCCATAATATTATCGCAGAAAATGGTCGTGTGCTGGAGGAATCAAGACGTTTTGGCCATGAGGCAATCTATTCCGAGCTGGATATTCATCGACTGGCTGCAGAGCGCCGCCGCATGACGACCTTTGAATCCAAAACAGACGGATACGAAAAAATCGCATTTCACCTTACCCCATGTCAGACGAAACTGACACGCGTATTTGATCCGGCACCGTTCGTTCCGTCCGGAAAAGCAGACCGTGAGAAACGCTGCGAGGAGATTTTGATGATGCAGGCCATGGGACTGAAAAAGCGTATGGAGCACACCGGAAGCAAACACGTCGTGGTCGGAATATCAGGTGGTCTTGATTCTACCCTGGCTTTGCTTGTCATGACAAAAACGTGTGATCTTCTGGGCATGGAGCGAAGTGCGATTACGGCAGTGACGATGCCTGGCTTTGGCACAACTGACCGCACGTATCAGAACGCCTGTGAACTCACAAGAGGACTTGGAGCAGAGCTTCTGGAGGTCGATATCCGCCCGGCGGTCAATCAGCATTTTAAGGATATCGGACACGACAGCAGTATTCATGATGTGACGTATGAAAACAGCCAGGCGCGCGAGCGCACACAGATCCTGATGGATCTGGCAAACAAAAAGGGCGGCCTTTTGATCGGAACCGGCGATATGTCGGAGCTGGCACTTGGCTGGGCGACATACAACGGCGACCATATGTCAATGTACGGCGTGAACTGTTCCGTGCCGAAGACGCTGGTGCGCCATCTGGTGCGTTATTATGCGGATACGTGCGGCGATGAAAAAATCAGTGCGATTTTGTACGATGTGCTCGATACACCGGTCAGCCCGGAGCTTCTTCCACCGGAAAACGGAAAGATTTCCCAGAAGACAGAAGATCTTGTCGGACCGTATGAGCTTCATGATTTCTTCCTGTATTACGTAATGCGCTTCGGCTATGCACCATCCAAAAATTATCGTGTGGCCTGCTATGCTTTTGACGGCATCTACGATCCGGAGACAATCCTGAAATGGCTGACCACGTTCTACCGCCGTTTCTTTGCGCAGCAGTTCAAGCGCTCCTGTCTGCCGGACGGTCCGAAGGTCGGAAGCGTAGCGGTCTCCCCGCGCGGCGATCTGCGTATGCCAAGCGATGCCAGCCGGAATGTATGGATGAATGATCTGGAGAAGCTGCAGGGGAAACATACAGAAGACTGATTAATTGATCATCAGAAACTGAGAAACAATTCTGTTCGACTGAATTAAGCAGGAGAGCAGGAGCTGCTGTGGTGAAAACAGCAAAATGCCACAATTTTGGGAGTTGACAAACGTATTCAAAATGGTATACTGGTAAAAGATTTCAGAAAGCAAACACGCTGATGAGAAGAGTAAAATGCGGAAGCATTCAGAGAGAGGGCGGCAGCTGGAAAGTCCTTATGCGGAACCATTTGAAAACTAACTCGGAGTGACCCCAATCCGGTCCGGTGATCCCGTTATCGTCAAATGAAGTGGTGAGCGTTGAGTTTTCAGGCAGCAAAATCTGCGGCAGCTGGAAGTATCATCGCAACTGAAATCAGGGTGGAACCGCGAGTAACTGAATTACCCGCCCCTGCAGTCCGTAAAGGTCTGCAGGGGCGTTTTTTGTTCACGCGAGAATTCCGTTTCTGTGGATTTTATTTCATGGACAATTGCGTTCCGGGCGATTTTCCAAAAAAGAAAGGAGTGTTTTTCATGAAAGAAAAACTGAAAGAGTTTGTACTTGCCAGCTGGACACCGTCCGAAAAAATTTTACTGGTAGTCGATGTATTTCTTGCAGGTATTCTGATCGGATGGCTGACTTCGCCGCTGAAAAAGGGTATTCGCTGGTTTTGCGACAATTCCTTTGGCGGGAAATTTTATGAAGTGCCGGATGATGAATATTACGATGAGGAAGAAGAGGAGGAATAAATCATGATTATCACATTGAAGGATGGATCAACAAAAGAATACGCACAGCCGATGTCCGTATATGAGATCGCAAAGGATATCAGCGAGGGACTGGCACGCGTGGCAACCGCAGGCGAGCTGGACGGTGAGGTCGTAGATCTTCGTACGGTTGTTGAGAAAGACAGCAATTTAAATATCCTGACCTTTGACGATGAAAAAGGAGCAGGTGCATTCCACCATACAACATCTCATATTATGGCGCAGGCGATCAAGCGTCTGTATCCGAATATCAAGCTTGCGATCGGACCTTCCATCGCAGAAGGATTTTACTACGATGTAGACAGCGACACACCGCTGACTGCCGATGATCTTGAGAAAATTGAAAAAGAGATGAAGAAGATCGTAAAAGAGGATCTTGCAATCACCCGTTTCACAAAAACAAGAGAAGATGCAATCGCATATTTCAAGGAGAAAAATGAGCCGTACAAGGTAGAGCTGATCGAGGATCTGCCGGAGGACGCAGAGATCAGCTTTTATCAGCAGGGAGAGTTTGTTGACCTGTGTGCAGGCCCGCACCTTATGAGCACAAAGCCGGTCAAGGCATTCAAGCTGACCAGCCTCGCAGGCGCTTACTGGAGAGGCAGTGAGAAGAACAAAATGCTTACCAGAATCTATGGTACCTCCTTTACAAAGAAAGCAGATCTGGAAGCTTACCTCATAAGAATCGAAGAGGCAAAGAAACGTGATCACAGAAAACTCGGCAAGCAGCTGGGGCTGTTCATGATGCGTGATGAAGGACCGGGATTCCCGTTTTTCCTTCCAAACGGAATGATTCTGAAGAATACACTGCTTGATTACTGGAGAGAGATCCACAGAAAAGCAGGCTATGTAGAAATCTCCACACCGATCATGCTGAGCCGTCATCTGTGGGAGACCTCCGGACACTGGGATCATTACAAAGAGAACATGTACACCACAGTTATCGATGATACCGATTTCGCAATCAAGCCGATGAACTGTCCGGGTGGAATCCTTGTATATCAGTCAGAGCCGCGTTCCTACCGTGACCTGCCGCTTCGTATGGGCGAGCTTGGCCTTGTACACCGTCACGAGAAATCCGGTCAGCTGCACGGACTGATGAGAGTGCGCTGCTTCACACAGGACGATGCGCATATCTTTATGATGCCGGAGCAGATTCGTGACGAGATCAAAGGTGTTGCAAAACTGATCGACGAAGTATATCAGCTGTTTGGATTCAAATATCACGTAGAGCTTTCTACCCGTCCGGAGAATTCCATGGGAAGCGATGAGGACTGGGAGATGGCAACCGACGCACTGCGCGGAGCACTTGATGACCTTGGACGCGACTATGTTGTAAACGAGGGTGACGGCGCATTCTATGGCCCGAAGATCGACTTCCATCTGGAGGATTCCATCGGACGTACCTGGCAGTGCGGAACCATTCAGCTTGACTTCCAGCTGCCGCAGCGTTTTGAGTGCGAGTACATCGGAGCAGACGGCGAGAAGCATCGTCCGATCATGATCCATCGTGTTGTATTCGGCTCCATCGAGCGTTTCATCGGAATCCTGATCGAGCATTTCGCAGGCGCATTCCCGACCTGGCTTTCACCGGAGCAGGTACGCGTCCTTCCGATCTCCGACAAATATCTGGATTACGCAAACCAGGTAAATGCGAAGCTGAATGAGGAAGGTATCCGTTCCAGCGTGGATTCCCGTGCAGAGAAGATCGGTTACAAGATCCGTGACGCACGTCTGATGAAGGTACCGTACATGCTGATCGTCGGTGCGAAAGAAGAGGAGCAGGGTCTTGTATCCGTCCGCAGCCGTTTCGCAGGCGATGAGGGTCAGACCGAGCTTGCATCCTTTGTTGACAGCATCAAAGAAGAGGTCCGCACAAGAACACTGCGTGAGACCGTTGTCGTAGAGGAAGAGAAGAAAGAAAAATAAAGAGAATGGCAAAATATTCAGGAACGTTCCAAAAAGTGGAGGCGTTCATGAGTAAATAATGGAAACGGATTGAAAATATCTGTTTTAACAAATAAAGAACTCACCCGATATCTGAAATGAAGAGAGAATATTTCAGGTGCGGGTGAGTTTTTTGTGTTTATGTCGATCAATATGAAAAGATAATAGGATGGCTTGAGTCAAAGCGGATATTCGCAATCCGCTTCGCTACTTGCTCATAACCGAAGGAAAACATTCTTGTGGTGATTCCATGCGACAGTACAGATGCATGGATTGTTGTTGCATAGGAAGACCTTGATGACATTGAGAAAATCGAAGATCCTTGGGATACTGTTATTGCAAAAAAGAAAGAGTATCATGAAATAAGGGTACCTGGAAAAAAGAAAATTGCGCGCATAAATTCCACATTTTCTGTGTACACTACCTTCTGTAGCAGATCCAGTCTTCGCGGCTGGTTCGGCAAATCTGAAGATTCTCCTGAAACCATCGGGAGAGGAAATGAAGGAGGTACGAATATGCCGGGTTTGGTTTGTTCCGCACAGAGTTGTGTATACAACGACGCAATGTATTGTAGCAGAGGAAATATTGAAATAGGCGGTGCGAATGCACAGGTCTGCCAGGATACGTGTTGTGAAAGCTTTCAGGGAAGCTGCGGTGAGAGTGCAAAAAATACGATGAAGAGAGGCTGCGCCTGTACGCAGTCTGATATTCACTGTGAGGCGACGAACTGTATGCACAATCAGAACTGCGTCTGCCATGCAGAAAAGGTCGATATCGCAGGAGCGGCGGCGTGTCGCTGCGATGAAACGGAATGTGTCACATTTGAAGAGAAGTAAAAATAAGTTATGATTGTCTGCTTTATCAGGAAGATACGGAAAGAATGAAAACCTGTGTTTTCTGAAAAGGGAGAGAAGAAACGGGATTTTGCAGCAAAAAAAGCTGTGAAATCTCGTTTTTCGATGTTAGAATAAAGTCAGTATAGGATGTCTTGCGAAAACACACATTTATTTTGTGAAAATGAATGCGGAGTCTCGTTGTGACAGATGGAACGCTTGAGGTAACAAATGCTTCGATTGCAAGAGGAATCAAAGCGTAGTTTGAGTCGAAATTCGGCGCTAAAAATCCCTCAAAAAAGTAATTGACAAACCGCATCCCATGTAGTAGAATGAATCAGGTTGTAAAACAGGAAAGCAGAGTATCCACTCTCACCCTGGCACGAGGAAGTATGGTGACCAGAGGTTCATAAAAGATGACAGATCGGGTTTATTATCTGGATGGCGGACCGGAGATTTCGTTCGATAGGATGCGGTTGAGTTGCCAAAAGGCAGTATGGATTCAGAGTTTGATTCCGGCAGTTTTGCAGGAAGGTTTGATGTGTCAGATGTGATGATTGAAGTGGATGACTGTGCGTTATCCACTTTTTTAATGTTTCTATTCAGGGCGTTCCACGGCGAGGCCGAAGGGAGCAGAGTTTTATATCAATGTGTGGAGGTGCAGAACTATTAGCGAATTAATGATTAACGAACAGATCAGGGACCGCGAAGTCCGCTTAATCGGTGAAAACGGAGAGCAGCTTGGCATTATGTCAGCAAGGGATGCAATGAAGCTTGCCAAAGAAGCAGAGCTTGACCTTGTAAAGATTGCCCCGACCGCGAAGCCGCCGGTATGCAAGATCATCGACTACGGAAAATATCGTTACGAGCTGGCAAGAAAAGAAAAAGAAGCGAAGAAAAAGCAGAAGACGATAGAGATCAAGGAAATCCGGCTGTCACCAAATATTGATGTAAATGACCTGAATACAAAAATCGGCAGTGCACGTAAATTTCTTACAAAGGGCAATAAGGTAAAAATCAGCCTTCGCTTCAGGGGACGTGAGATGGCTCATATGCAGGCCAGCCGTTATATCCTTGAAGATTTCGCGAAGTCTCTGGAAGATGTGGCTGTGATTGATAAGCCAATCAAGCAGGAAGGCAGAAGCCTCACCCTGTTTTTGATGGAAAAGCGTTCATAACGTTATTCAGATATTCTAAATACAAGGAGGAACTTTAAGATGCCAAAAATGAAAACAAGCAGAGCAGCTGCAAAACGTTTTAAAAAGACAGGAACAGGATTATTAAAGAGAAATAAAGCTTATAAGAGCCATATCTTAACAAAGAAATCCACTAAGAGAAAGAGAAATCTGAGACAGTCTACAATCACAGACGCTACGAATGCTCAGAACATGAAGAAGATCCTGCCGTATCTGTAAGCAGCAGGCGGAAATCAGGAAACAGGAGACTGGGGCCGAAAGTCTGACGGCTGCAACAGTCTGAGGCGGAGCACTCCGCTGTACGTGTAAAGACATGGATTATCTAAGGAGGAAAACAAGACATGGCAAGAATCAAAGGCGGTTTAAACGCTAAGAAAAAACATAACAGAGTATTAAAGCTGGCTAAGGGTTACAGAGGAGCCAGATCCAAACAGTACAGAGTAGCAAAGCAGTCTGTAATGCGTGCACTTACAAGCGCATATGCAGGAAGAAAGCAGAAGAAGCGTCAGTACAGACAGCTTTGGATCGCTCGTATCAACGCAGGCGCTCGTCTCAACGGTCTTTCCTACAGCAAATTTATGTACGGCCTGAAGCTGGCTGGCGTAGAGCTGAACAGAAAAGTGCTGGCTGATATGGCAGTTAATGATGCAGCAGGATTTGCTTCTCTTGTAGAGCTTGCAAAGACAAAGCTTGCTTAATTGAACGCAGGTCGCGAAGCGGATTGCGAATGTCCGTTTTGGTATAGTTTTGAAAATGAGGAGTCCCGGATGAAAATCCGGGGCTTTTTTGCATTATGCATTTTTCGGATACGATCGAGGACAGAAGTAGTTCATGAGAGTGCAGCAATCAGAGGAAAGAAACTCTGGAGGCTGCTTTTTTAACCGAGTCAAGCAAGTCCCCTGCGGGGGCGAGCTTGATTGCAACAGCTGTTTTGTCTGAGAAATCGATAAAGTATCTTACATGGAAAGCGTCTGCTTTGACAGAGAAAGCTTCGTGATTGGTAAATATATACAGATCGATATTGTGATATATGCATAAAAATGAACACATAGAACTGTATATTAAGGAGATTTGCACAAAAACTGTTGACGTTTAATAATCACTGTGATAATATCACAAGTAATCACAGAAAAAAATAATAAAAAGAATTTTACAGAAATTCTAAAAAGAATTATATATGATATGCAAAAAGGACTTTACAAAATCACACAGATATTACATAATCTACCTACATGGTAGGAAAAGTATGAAATAAAAGTCCGACCTAAACGCAGAGAAATAAAGTGACTGCGTTCATAAGCATTCATAAAAAAGGAAGGCGGAAGACAAAGATCCGCTTTACAGCAACCAGATGAAAAACAGGAGGACTACGTATGAAAAAGAGAGACAGAGTATTTGCAGCAATTCGCGGAGAGGAAGTAGATCACGTACCGTGCGGATTTTCCCTTCATTTTCCACATGACTGTGCATTCGGTGATGCTTCGGTAGAAGCTCATCTGCGTTTTTTCAAAGAAACGGATACGGATATTATTAAGATTATGAATGAAAATCTTGTTCCGGACGTTGGCGAGATCAGAACGGCAGAAGACTGGAAAAAGATTCCTTCCTATTCAATGAAGGATGGATTCATGCAGAAGCAGATGGAGCTTACGGAAAAGATCCTTGCAAAGGCAGATCCGAATGCATTTTCACTTGGAACACTTCATGGTATTTGTGCATCAGCGATCCATCCGATTGAAGCAAGATACGGATATGAGGGAACAAGAGAGCGTATGTGTGCACATTTAAGAGAGAACAAGGTTCCGGTACTGGATGCATTTAAGAGAATTACAGAAGGTATGTGCCAGCTGGCAGAGAGCTACAAAAAGCTTGGACTGGACGGTATTTATTATGCGGCGCTCGGCGGTGAGAGACGGTATTACACGGATGAAGAGTTTGCAGAAGCAATTGAAGGCTTTGATAAAGAAATCCTGAAGGTTTCCAAAGAGGCGGGCAATGTAAATGTACTTCATATCTGTAAGGATGGTCTGAACATGGATCGCTATGCAAGCTATGCAGATCTGGCGGATGTTGTAAACTGGGGTGTTTACGAGACGCATTTCAGTCTGGAGGATGGCAAAAGGCTGTTTGCGGGAAAGACAATCATGGGTGGACTGGCAAACCGCAGCGGTGTGATGGTTGATGGTACAGAAGAAGAGTTGCGTGAAGCGACAAAGAAAGTGATTGCTGATTATGGCAAGGCGAAATTTATTCTGGGAGCGGATTGCACACTTCCGACAGAAATTCCATATTCACGAATCAATGCAGTTGTACAGGCTGCAAGAGAAATATAAAAATTACACGATCAAAGGAGGAAAAAACATGAAAAGGAAAATGATCAGCGGACTGCTGGCGGCAGCAATGACGATGGGACTGTTTGGCGGTGCATTTGCGGCAGAGGCAGAGGAGACAGTATATCCGGCAGGTACGATCACCATTTACGGAACCGGCCAGCCGCAGTACTTAAAGGAGTACATGGACGCATGGGTAGAGCGCCATCAGGATATCGCAGCAGGTGTTACGTTTGACATTGTACAGACAGAGGGTCATGCACAGAGCCGTGAGAATATTACGATGACCGCACTGTCAGGGGCAATGGAGGATCTTCCGGATGCAGTATGGCTTGATCCAGTTAACATCATGGATCTTTCCCAGGCAGATCTTCTGGTAGACGAAAGTGAATTTCTGGCTCCGTACATCGATCAGATGGTAGATGGAGCAGCGGATGATGCGACGATCAACGGCGGTATTTACGGCCTTCCGAGTTCCGTTCGTCCGAACGTGCTGTTTTACAACCAGGAGATCTTTGACAAATATGGCGTGGATCCGTCCATGATGACAACGTTTGACGGTTACATTGAGGCAGGACGCCAGCTGAAGGAAAAGAGCGAAGGAAAAGTTTACCTTTCCTACATCAGCCCGAGCAGCAAGACCTGGAGATATTGGGGACGTCGTGGTCTGATGCCGCAGGCAGATGCGAAAATCTGGGATGAGGATGGAAATGTAGTGATCGGTGAGGATGCAGGTACAAAGCTTGCACTTGGTGCCCTGGATACCTTAAATTCCGAAGGACTTCTGATGAAGACTGAAATTATGGAGCCGGCGCTTTACGATGCAATCAATAATCAGGAAGTAGCAACGTTCTACATTGGCGCATTCTGGGATGAGTTCCTTAGAAAGAACTGCCAGGCAACCTCCGGTCAGTGGAGAGTAATGGCTTCTCCGGTATTTGAGGAAGTCGGAACAGCAGGCGCACCGGTATCCAGCTATTTCTGTATCGTAAACAAGGGTGACAACGTATATCAGGGACTGCTTGAGCAGCTGTGGAAGGATTTCCACTTTGATACTGAGTCCAGAAATGCATGGGTAGAGTCCATGGAGTCTCAGAATGCACCGTATGCAAACCCGATTTCTCTTTCTATGCTGGAAGATGATTTCTGGAAAGAGCCGTCTGAGTTCTACGGCGGAATGTCTTTCAGAGAGATGGAAGGAAAGTGCCTGGAGAACGGTTCTAAAAACCTGGTTGTAACTCCGCAGGATGCAGAGGCAGATGAGATTATCTCGGCAGAGCTTGAGAACTATGTGGCAGGAAATCAGACAATGGACGAAGCAATTGCAAATATGGATAAAAATCTGAAGGCGAAGATCGGTTCTGCAACAATCATTCAGTAAAAAATAGAAACATAATCAGGGAAAGCCACAAAAGGCGGAAAGCCCGGGTGACAATGGCCGCCCGGGCTTTTTGTATCCTTTACCATGATAAATGGGAGAAAAAATATGCTGAAAACAATCAAAAAATACAAAATGCCGTATCTGTTTATTCTGCCGTTTTTCGTACTGTTTCTTGTATTTCAGCTGATTCCGATCATTTGGACCGTATACATCAGCTTTACACAGTGGCGCGGAATCGGTGATCCGCAGTTTATCGGCTTGGATAATTACAAAAAGATTCTGATTGACAATATGTTCTGGGAAGCGCTCAAAAATACGGTTGTTTATTGGGTGTCCGGTCTGGTGCTGATTTTGATTTTTGCACTTTTGATCGCAACGATTCTGAACTCAGATCTTCTGAAGGGAAGAGTATTTTTCAAAACCGTGACCTTCTTGCCGAATGTTTGTGCGGCGATTGCAATGGGTCTTATTTTCCGTCTGTTCTTTGATGAAAATGCCGGCCTGATCAATGAGGCACTGCAGGCGTTTGGACTCTCCAGAGTGCCGTGGCTGACGAGTACACAGTTTTCAAAGATACCGGTCATCATTCTGAATGTATGGAGAAATACGCCATGGTTTACAATGATTATCTTATCCGGTCTGCTGAATATTCCGCGTGATTACTATGAGGCAGCAACAATGGATGGTGCCAGTAAATGGAAACAGTTCTGCTATATCACATTGCCGTCACTTGGAAATATTCTGTTTTTCTGTTCTGTGACTCTGACCGTGGATTCCTGGAAGCTGTTTAATGAATCTTACATTCTGCCGGGACCGGGTACCTCGAATACCTCCTTGTTCCAGTATATGTATGAATCAGGATTTAATACCTTCAACATGGGCTATGCGTCCAGTATCGGAGTGGTTCTGATCGTGATTCTTGCGATCATCTCCGTGATTCAGCTGGCAGTCCGCCGCAGACAGGGCGAAATATAAGGAGGGCATTACATTATGGGAGTGAAAAAGAAACGGTTTGCAGAGTCTGCATTGCTGCATATTGTTATTGTGTTTATCACGCTGCTTTGCGTGCTGCCAATCCTCTGGATGTGTTTGATTGCAGTTAAGCCTGCATCAGAAAGCATCAGTGGATTCCATTCGGTTTTGGTTGAGTCTCCGACGATGGCCAATTTTGAGCGTTTGTTCGAGATGATTCCGGTGCTTCAGAATACGTTCAATAGTGTGTTTACGGCGATTCTTGGAACAGTAACCTCTTTGTTTTTCTGTTCACTTGCAGGCTTTGCGTTTGCAAAGTATTCATTTCCGGGAAGAAACGTGCTGTTTTATTTTGTGATCGGCACGATGCTGGTGCCGCCTGAGGTAGGCGCAGTACCGCTGTTTGTTATTATGAAAAAAATAGGGCTGATCAACAGCCTGTGGTCTTTGATCATTCCTCGTATTGCGACGGCAGTCGGTATCTTTTATATGCATCAGTATATCAAGGACGTACCGGATGAACTGATTGAAGCAGCAAAGATCGACGGATGCGGCGATTTTAAGATTTTTCTTCGGATCATTATTCCGGTCATCAAACCGGCGCTTGCCTCCTGGGCATCCGTCACGCTGATTGCGAGATGGAATGACTTCTTCTGGCCACTGTTATACCTGAGAAAGCAGGCAAAATATACACTGATGGTAACGATCTCACTGCTTCCGGTCAGCGAAGGACTTTCTACGCCGTGGCCGGTGATTCTTGCCGGAACAACACTTGTAATTGTTCCGATTGTTGTGCTATATTTATTACTGCAGACATTCCAGAAAGCCGGTCTGATGGCCGGAGCCGTAAAAGGCTGAGGAAATCACAGATGGAAAAAGCAAATAAAAAATACGATGCCTATGTACAGATTCTGAAAGAAGAACTGATTACGGCAATGGGATGTACGGAGCCGATCGCACTTGCGTATGCGGCTGCGAGATGTAAGGAACTGCTTGGAAAACTGCCGGAAAAAGTAATCGTAAAAGTGAGCGGCAGTATTATTAAAAATGTAAAATCAGTCGTTGTGCCGAACACCGGAGGTATGAAGGGAATCAGAGCAGCGGTGGCTGCGGGATTTGTAGCCGGACGGCCGGAGAAAAGACTTGAAGTGATTTCGCAGGTCAGCGATGAAGAGCGTGCGGCGATTCAGGCATATACAGAGCAGGCAGATATGGAGATTTGCTACTTGGACAGCGGAAGAGTGTTCGATATCATCATTGAAGCGGTTGCCGGAGAGGATACGGCAAAGGTGCGGATTGCCAACTATCACACGAATATCGTGCTGGAAGAGCACAACGGTGAAAAGCTGCTGGAGACGGTCGTGGAGGGAGACCAGGAAGAGGGTCTGACCGACCGCAGCCTTCTGAATATGGAAGACATCTGGGATTTCGCAATGACGTGTGAGATAGAGGATGTGAGAGCGATTCTCGATCATCAGATCGATTGCAACATGGCGATCGCAAAAGAAGGCCTGACACATCCTTATGGTGCGTGCATCGGTCAGGTGATGCTCGATGCATATGGAAACGAGATTCGTAATCGTGCCAGTGCCATGGCGGCAGCCGGTTCCGATGCGCGTATGAGCGGCTGTGAACTTCCGGTTGTAATCAATTCCGGAAGCGGAAATCAGGGAATTACATGCTCTGTTCCAGTTATTGAGTATGCCAAGGAGCTGTGCTCCGGTGATGAGAAGATGTATCGTGCACTGACACTTTCGAATCTGGTGGCGATTCATCAGAAAACCGGAATCGGAAGATTATCGGCATTCTGCGGTGCGGTCTGTGCAGGAGTTGCAGCCGGAGCGGGAATCGCGTACCTGCGGGGCGGCGGCTTTAAGGAGATCGCGCACACGGTCGTAAACGGACTGGCGATCGTCTCCGGAATCGTGTGCGATGGCGCAAAGCCGTCCTGTGCGGCTAAAATTGCAGCGTCAGTGAATGCAGGCATTCTCGGATATGAGATGTATGTCAGGGGACAGCAGTTCTATGGCGGAGACGGCCTTGTGACAAAGGGCGCCGACAACACGATCCGCAACATTGGCCGCCTCGGAAAAGAGGGAATGGCCGGGACAAATGATGAGATTATAAAGATAATGATAGAATAAAACAGTCTCGCATCTGTGAAAATGGCGAGACAGCTCCAGGAAAATTTATTTTCCTGGAGCTGTATAGCCATTTTCGGAGGTGGGCGGGACGCCCGCCTCGCCGCAGACAGGAGCTGCGCAGCAGCGGATAGCCCGGAAGGGCGTGTCTGCGGCAGAGATGCGAGACGTCAGGAAGTCTCAGCGAAAATCAGATTCAGGAAAGGAACCACAATGCAGACCCAGTCAATCAAAGATCAGGTATATCAGGGCATTTTAAGCGACATTCTCGATGGAGTGTACGATGTCACCAGCGTGATAAGAGAAAAGGATATGATTGAAAAATATCACGTCAGCAAGACCCCTGTGCGGGAAGCACTCGTGCAGCTGTGCGGGGAAAACATCCTGCGCAACATTCCGCGCTACGGTTATCAGGTCGTTGCGATCACGCCGCAGCAGATAAGGGAGGTTGTCGAATACCGAAAAGTGATCGAGCTGGGCGCACTGGCAGCAAGCTTTCCTGTTCTGACGGAGGAAAATCTGTGTGAGCTGGAAAAATTAAACGATGAAGTGCAGGAGATCGAATCAATCCACGACTATAAGATCCACTGGAAGTGCAATCTGGAATTCCACCGCAAGCTGTGCAGCTTCTGCGGCAACAGCTACCTGCAGAAGACACTTGAAGAGGCACTGCGCCTGTGCACCGGCATCTCCAACCAGTATTACACAAAGTCCTGGGAAGGCGGCAAGGAGGAGCGCGCCGCCGGGAATCACGAGAGGATTGTGCAGGCATTGCGCAAAAAAGACCTGGAGACCGCCAAAGAGATCCTGGCAAGGGATCTGGATGCGTTCCGGGAAGAGCTTTTGTAAAATGAGGCATGAAAGTGCTGTGAAGTACGGCCGCGAAAAGTTGTATATAAGAAGAGGCAGACAGAAAATACAGTTGGTAAGATTGATTATGAATGCTTTACTATCTGCCTTATAAGTAAGCTTAGGGGTTTCCATCAGACAATGTCAAAGTTAGAGATGACAGTGTTTGATGGAGGCTTTTTTTATACAACAGGCAGTAAAGAAGTGATTTTTTTCGGGAGATGGAAGGTATTTGACAATTGCAGAATACGGTGCGCTATATTAAAATGGAAGAAAGGGGGGACAAAGCAAAATGAAGAAGAGAAAAATTGCAATATTGTTGTCAGTACTGATGCTTTGCACAAACATTTCGTATGTCGGTATTGACGGAAGTGCAGAGGAACCGAAAAACGTTGTTGAAGAATCGGAGCTGCAGATCACAGAGATAGAATCCGGAGCCACTGTGCAGAATCAAAAAACAGGGAGGTACGGTGCAGCCCGTACGACAGAAAATAAGAGTCTTTATGACGGAACCTGCGGAAAGAATGCGACGTGGCATTTTGATGCGGCTACGGGAACATTGACAATCAGCGGAAAGGGAGCAGTGAGAAGAGAAGAAGCCTGGTATTCATTTGCGGGTAAGGTAAAGAAAATTGTGGTAAAAAACGGAATTACCTCATTGGAAAAATGGTCATTTTACCATTATTACCCGAATCTTGTCCGGGTGGAGTTTCCCGCATCAGTAAAGAAAATTTCGGACTGGACATTCAGTGAGTGTACAAGCCTTTCGGAAGTAATTTTGCCAGAGGGGCTCACAGAAATTGGAGCTGAGGCATTTTCGGAATGCCAATCACTGAGGGCGATAAACATCCCAAAGAATGTAATGAGAATCGGAGACAGTGCATTCAGAAACTGCGTCAGCCTGGAGAAAGTTCAGCTTCCGAAAAATCTAAAAGAAATAGGCCTCTATTATGTGTTTAAGGGATGCAAGAGACTGAAGAGCATTTCCATACCGGGAAGTCTGAATGAAATCAGCATGGGAACCTTTGAAGGTTGTACCTCGTTGAAAAGTGTGAGTATCGAGAGTGGGGTACAGACTATTGGTATGTATGCATTTGATAACTGTATCAGCTTGAAAAATATCGTAATTCCAGCAAGCGCTTCTTTGGTGGCAGAGCAGGCGTTTACCGGATGTAGCAGACTGGAAAATGTTACATTTCTTGGAAAAGGTACGAGAATTACAGAGAGTACGTTTGAAAATACTCCAAAGTTTATTATTTCCGGTTACAGTGGTTCCACGGCGCAGAGGTATGCAAAAGCACACGGAAAAACATTCCGAAATCTTGAAAAACATACACATCGCTGGGAAGCTGCTGGTGTGAAGACAGAACCAACCTGTACGAGAGCGGGTGTTAATTATATGAAGTGCAGCGTTTGTGATCAGCAAAAAGAAGTCACAGTCAACGCACTCGGCCATAAGTACGCAAACGGCAAATGCGTCAGATGCAGAGCATGGCAGAAAATATCGCTTCGTACGTGTACGGTTTCAATTTCTTCCTCTGCGTACATTTACCGTGGATCAGAAATAAGACCGACAGTGACAGTTAAAAACGGCTCAAAAGTGCTGAAAAAGGGAACAGATTATACAGTGACCTACCGCAGCAACAAGGAGATCGGAAAGGCATACGTGATAATACAGGGAAAGGAACGTTACAGCGGAAGCAGAACGCTTACGTTTAAGATTCAGCCGAAGGGAACCAGCTTTGTTCAGGCAAAAAGCAGCGCTTCCGGGCGTATGCAGCTGAGCTGGAAAAAGGTAACAGACGTTTCAGGCTATCAGATTCGTCTGCGCACAGGCGGAACATCTGAGATACGGACGAGGGTTGGCGATACCAAACTGTCAACGGTACTGACAGGACTTAAGAAAGGAACAACCTACCGGACCAGCATTCGAACGTATCAGATGGTTGACGGGCAGAGATATTATTCCTGGTGGAGTAAGGAAGAAGCAGTTCCAGTGAAAAAATAAAAGGAAAATGGATTCAGAACGTCCTGCGCATCATTGAGGGAAGGGCGTTCTGAATTGTTGTATAAAGAAGGCGTCTGCTTTTATAAGCAGCGAAACGGATCTGAAGTATCCGATTTGACACACGCTAAGAGCTTCTTTGGAACATCATTCCAGTAAGATGTAGGCCCTGTTTTTCGATATATTACATCTTGCAGAAAGCATTTTTCAAACACACTCGGAGAGAAAATGAGGAGGAGCAACATGAACTGGGCAGAAGCGGAAGGAATACGGCCTGACCTGCGGCAGGCGGTCGATGAATTCAAGAGGAAATATGAGGGAGAGACGATCTCTGGAAACAGGGGAGAGGTGCTGGTGCCGCGGTTCCATTATTATGGAACGGAGATGATGGAAAAGGCGATCTGTGCGTTACTTGCACAGAAAAATCTGCTCCTTTGCGGACCGAAAGCAACCGGAAAAAATGTGCTGGCGGAAAATCTGGCGTATCTGTTTGGGCGTCCGTACTGGAATGTCTCTTTTCATGTTAATGTAGACGCTTCCTATCTGGTCGGTACGGATACGTTTGATGGAGACAAAGTTGTGTTCCGGCCGGGACCGATTTACCAGTGTGCGAAATACGGCGGTTTCGGAATCCTGGATGAGATCAACATGGCGAAAAATGAGGCGATGGCAGTATTGCATGCAACCCTGGATTATCGGCGGATTTTGGAGGTTTCCGGTTATGACCGCCTGGAGCTGCATCCGGCGACGCGGTTTATCGGAACAATGAATTATGGCTATGCCGGTACGCGGGAACTAAATGAGGCACTCGGTTCGCGCTTTCTGGTACTGCAGATGCCTGTCATTGAAGAAAAGCAGCTGGAAAAACTTTTGCGGCGGGAATATCCGGAGATCAGCAAATCGATGTGCCGCCAGCTGTGTGCGATCTTTTATGAGCTGGATGAAAAGGCGGGCAATCTGGAAATCAGCCCGCGCGCGGTAGATCTGCGCGGTCTTCTGGATGCGGTCAGCGTCATGAAGCTTGGACTTTCTCCGCTTGAGGCGATGGATATGGGCATTACAAACAAAGTATTTGACAGTACGGAGCGATCGATCATCCACGATGTGATCGCGGCGAGGATACCGAAGTCATGGAATTAAACGACGCCCGCCGGAAACGGGCGGTAAATATGGTATGGACTGCGGCGAACCGCTATGATTTTGAACCGCAGTATCTTTTTTTTCACGGGAACGGGGAGCCGGATCTGTATCTGAATACACTGGAGGGACTGGCGTATAGCTGCATGGATGAGGAAATCCTGATGCCGTTTCTGCGTGGACTGGAGTTCGGCCGCGACCCGGATAAATTCCGGGCGCTTGCACAGCTTGTCCTGGAACAGGCAATATTTGAGCGAAAAAGGGAAGAGCGTCCGGCGCTTCTGGAACTGAGGGAAGAATACGCCAGAGTTCATCTGACAGAATTTCGTGCGCCGGACCGTTACCGGGAACTTAGCTGGGAGCGCCAGTCGATGCTGCGCTGCCGGAAGATCCTCGGAATGAACCTTGGGGAATTTCATAAAAAAGAGCTGGAACTGTCGGTGGCACTTGAGGAAGCAGCTTCTCTTCCGGATGCGCAGCTGGCAGCGAAAACGAAAAGCGTATTTCGCCATTTTTATTTTTATCAGGCGGTAAAGGCGCGAAAATCAGAGGAGACTGCATTTGTCGGAGCGGGACTTCTGCTTGTCCTGATGCGTCGTCTTCTTGCAGGTGAATTTCATGTGCGCAGATCCGCAAAAAAAGAAAACGGAGACGGAGAGGAACTATCCAGATGGCAGGTAGCCTGGAAACATCTGCGCAGTGAAACAACGCAGGCGGAGGACCGTGCATTTGTCCGTGATACCTTTGGACCGTGTATTTATTCCGACATAGTGATGCAGCAGCTTGAAAAAGAATACTGTGTGGGCTATCACAAACGTTGCCGCCTGTGGTATTCCGGGTCGGGGACGGCAGATCAGATATTTGGCTGGGAGCAGGAAGAGCAGATGATGAAGAACCGCGCCTACTACCATGCAGACCGGCAATATTATGAGCGCTGCATTGCAAGAATTACGACACACCTGAAGAATGCACTGGAGGAACAGCAGGAGCCGGATGTCGTTCACACAAACAGCGGTCGTCTGGACGCATGCGCCGTTTATCGGATCCGGGCCATGCATGACCTGAATGTTTTTTGCAGGGAGATTGTGTATCCATTACCGGATTTTACGGTTGATCTTGTGCTGGACGCTTCAAGCTCCAGATACCGCGAGCAGGAGGGGATCGCTGCGCAGGCCTATATGATTGCACGCAGCCTGATGAATCTCCAGATTCCGGTACAGGTAGTGAGTTTTCGCAGTGTGCGAGGCTACACAGTGCTGCAGCGCCTGAAGGGATACGAGGAGACGGAAAATGCGGAGGGGATCTTTCATTATTATACGGCGGGAAATAACAGGGATGGACTGGCATTTCAGGCGGTTCGTGCATTGATGGAACAGTCTGGCTATGAAAGGCAGAAACGAATTGTACTCGTGCTGACAGATGCGATGCCTTCTGATGCCTATAAAGCGTTTGTGCCGGGGCGTCTGCGCAGCTCCAGAGATTATGATGAAGCACTTGCGGTGGAAGACACCTGCGCAGCAGTACGTTCTCTGCGGCAAAAAGGAATGCGTGTGGCAGCGATTTTCTGGGGCAGCAATTATGCAGTGGACAATCTGCGGAAAATATACGGAGATTTTTTTGTGCGGATCCGGATGATCAGCCAGCTGACAGATGCTGTGATCAATCTGCTTCTGCGAATTTTGGCGGAATTGAGAGAAATGGTGTGATGGCTTGGAGATAGTTCAGCCAGACAGGCTGTGAAGGAAAGAAAAACTTAATATAAAAAATAATAAGAAAAGGGTAGAAAATCTATAAATAATATGTTATATTTTAAATATCAAATGAAAAACTATGAACGGGCAGGAAAAAGGAGGGGAGATCATGGCATTAACAAAAGAAGACTTGCAGGCGCTTTCACAGCTAATGGACGTGAAGCTTGATCCGATCAAAGTAGATGTATCTGGCCTTAAGAAGGATATGGTAGAGGTGAAATCGGATGTATCCGGTCTTAAGAAGGACATGGTAGAGGTGAAATCGGATGTATCCGGTCTTAAGAAGGATATGGCAGAGGTGAAATCGGATGTATCCGGTCTTAAGAAGGACATGGTAGAGGTGAAATCGGATGTATCCGGTCTTAAGAAGGATATGGTAGAGGTGAAATCGGATGTATCCGGTCTTAAGAAAGATATGGTAGAGATGAAATCGGATGTATCCGGCCTTAAAAAGGACATGATAGAGGTAAAATCGGATGTATCCGGCCTTAAGAAAGATATGGTAGAGATGAAATCGGATGTATCCGGTCTTAAGAAGGATATGGTAGAGATGAAATCGGATGTATCCGGTCTTAAGAAGGATATGGCAGAGGTGAAATCGGATGTATCCGGTCTTAAAAAGGATATGCTGGAAGTGAAGGATATTGTAAGTCGAAATTATGACAAAACACTTGAATTTTATGGAAAGCAGCAAGAGTATAATACAGCACAGCAGGAGCAGATGGAAGAAATGCAGAGTTTGTTTACGATTTATTCAAGACAGACTGTAAGAAATACAACGGAATTAAGACAGATTAAATGAAACTATTTATGGAAAAAGCTTGTTCCGATAAAGGGCTGATGTTTTGCGGCCCTTTTATAAATTGTAAAGGGAACAGTGAGTTGATAGACAGAATAACGGCGTGCCTCTGGAAGCGATCAGAAAGATCGTAGGACACGCAGATGAAAGAACTACACTTCATAATTACTGTTTCAACAGACTTACAGATGAACAAACCTATAATAAGGTTCTGTCTGCTTTGAACGCAGATAAGAAAAATGAACCATCAGAAGAAAGTGTTATACCGTGTTATACCAAAGTGGTCAGTTTTTCATAAAAGAAAAAACGTGGAAAACTTGTTTAAATCAAGCTTTCCACGTTTCATCAGTTATGCGGAAGATGGGACTTGAACCCACACGAGCGCAATGCTCACAAGATCCTTAGTCTTGCTCGTCTGCCAGTTCCGACACTTCCGCAGGAACAAGATGAATTATAGCATCGGTTTTTAAGATTGTCAACACTAAAATTCAAAAAAGTTAAAAAAATTCGAAGAAAATATTTTTTTAAAAAAATTCAAAAAAGGTGTTGACAATTTGAAGAAGATAAGGTATTATATCGACTGTGAGTTGCGAGCACAGCACTTACAAAGACGCGGAGATGGCGGAATAGGCAGACGCGCAGGCTTCAGGTGCCTGTGGTGGCAACATCGTGTGGGTTCAAGTCCCATTCTCCGCATGGAGCTTTCTGGTTTAACAGAAAGCTCTTTTTCTTTGCAGAAAAGAAAATTATTCTTTGTGCTCTATATCAAGATTGCCTGGCGAAAGGGAATGATATCAGGTATATATAATAAAAAATGAAAAATGCAATGTTTTTCTGGGAACAGTGACAGAATTCCTGCAAAATTTATTTGACATTTTGCGGGGATACTGTAATAATGAAAAAGAATCTTATCAAAAAGGCATTTGCTTTTACCAGACAGAAAAGTGTTAAACGCAGGAGGGACTCTGAAATGTCAAGAAACAGAGATGACCGTTCCGGATCTATGGGAGATGGAAGGAACGGTTCCGGGAACAGAAAAAAGCCGGGCATGAATATGAAAAAGGTATTCGCGATCAGTTTTTGCATTGTACTTGGTGTGGTGCTGATCAGTGGCGGAGTGATTTACAAGTTTGGTCATGATCTTTATAGTAATGTGAATTATGTTGCGGATGAGGACGTCAGGACGGTGGAGACACTTCCTGAAGAAGCCGTTGAAGAGACGCTCAGTACAGAAGAACGTACAGGTGTTGCGGTAAACGAGAACGAACTGGAAAGCATTCATGATAAGATGAAAAAGAGCACATCGGAAGTAGAGACGAAGTCGAATGAGGATATTTATAATCTGCTTCTTGTCGGAGTGGATCGCCGTGATAAGACCTGGAACGGTAACTCTGACAGTATGATCCTTGTATCGATAGATAAAACTAAAAACAAAATATCGATGGTTTCCTTGATGCGAGATACGTATGTGGATATTGATGGCGTTGGCTATGCGAAACTGAATGCGGCATATGCATACGGAGCAGGCCCTCTGCTTTGCCAGACGATTACAGATACATTCCGTATTAAAGTTGACCGCTATGTGGCAGTGGATTTCTTTGATCTGATCGATATCATCAATATTATCGGCGGTGTAGACTTGGAGATCAGTGCAGATGAAGCGGAAGTGGCGAATGGCTATATTATGGATATGTGTAATCTGATGGACATCGATGGCTCTGAGCATATGATTCCGTCAGAGGGTGGCATGGTCCATTGCGATGGTGTACAGGCCGTTGGATTTGCAAGAAACCGTTATGTTGGAAATTCGGACTTTGAGCGAACGGAACGCCAGCGTTATGTGATGACACAGCTGATGGCAGAAGCAAAGCAGATGAGTGTTGCACAGATGACAGAGAAGATGCAGGCGATTCTTCAGCATGTGACGATGAATATACCGGAGATGGAAATCTGGAGCATGATTACAGAAGTTCCGGAAATGCTGGATTATAAATTTGAAACCAGCCGGGTGCCGTATGATAATATGTACGATGTCATTTATGTCAAGGGGCAGGATATGCTGGTGCCGTACTGGGATGAGACACTGGCAAAGCTGCAGGAACAGATTTATGGTTAAAGAAGTATAAAGATGGCACTATAAAAAGTAAAAAAAGACAGTCCATTGTTAAAATGCGATGGGCTGTCTTTTTCTGTGAAAGTAAAGGAAGCGTTCTATGGCAAAGCGATAAAATAATGCATCCAAACCCTCCTGATTGCATTGTTTTATGGTTTTGCTACAACTTGCCACAAAATGCAGAGCAGTGGGTTGACTGCAAAATGAAACGGCCGACAGGGGAGCTGCCGACCGCTTCGAGGGGAGTATAAATAATTAATAAGGGGTTTGTAAAAAAATGTTTTGAAGGGTAAGTTTTTTTACAAAACAAATTATAATACAGTTTCCAGAAAATTGCAATACATATTTTACAATTTTATCGGCATACTAGAGAATGCAGAAGCCGTTGAAATGCAGGATTTCCGGCATCTGCAGGACTGCCAAAGTGGCGGCGCAATAATATGCAGGAGGCTGTAAAAATGGCAAAAAATACGACTACTTCAAAGACATCAGGTGTAAAGTCAAAGAGAGAAGACGTTTCCGGAATGCAGTACGAAAACAGAACTGTATCGAAAAATGCGGAAAATACAAAAATGAAAAATGCGAGAAAAGAACAGTCCGAAAATACGCATGACTGCCATAATTCATACGGAAGTGAACGAGACGAATAGTCAGGCGGCTATTCAGTTATGAACGTGGACTGAGAAGGTTTGTTTTGCGGACGAATGCAGGCGGGGCGGAAAAGGAAAATTCCGGCCCGCTTCGTTTGGCGCGAAAAAGGATCTGAACGTACGATTGTTATTATATTGGAGGCGGGAAAACGACGGGAGCAATTTTCACGGATGAACATATGATACAGTAAAGGTATGCGGCAGAGGAGGATGGCGATCATGCTGGAGACGATTCCTGCAAAGGAGATAGATCAGTATGTCCGTGATCCACATGCGCTGATCGTAGATTTGAGGATAGCGGAAGAATATGAAGCCGGGCATATCGAAGGGGCATTGCATGTGCTGCCGCAGGAATTAGGACTGCTGCGTCCGGGGAAGGATCGATTGCTGATTTTGTACTGTGATAGGGGAGGACTTAGCCTGGAAGCGGCGCGCAGGCTGGCTTACAAAGGCTATCAGGTAAAGAGCGTGGTGGGCGGTTATCGAGCGTACCGGGGCATAAATATTGTGACGGGGCGTTGGCCGCAAGAACGCAGATAAGTAATTTGCTGCCTGTGAAGTCTTATGCGGAGGAGGTTTCCTGCGAAAGAGCTCCTTATAGGGCGGGATTTTTATGATTCTGCGGTGGTGAAAATGGAATGAGGAGATTCGGTTTACAAGGATTGCATGTTGGATAGCAGGAAGGAAAAGAGAGAGCAGGGAAGTTTCACTGTGACATACAGATAGGGATTGACAGCACAGCAGACGGGCATTAAGATAAAGAATAAACCGATTTTCGAAAAAACGAAAAGGGAAAAAAGAAGTTCATTTGAATAAAAGGAGGAAAAGGATGAAGCTGTTAATAGCATCTGATATACATGGTTCTGCGTTTTATTGCAGAAAGCTGCTTGAGGCGTATGAAAAAGAAAATGCGCAGAGAATGGTACTGCTTGGAGATATTCTGTATCATGGGCCGCGCAATGATCTGCCAAAGGAGTATGCTCCAAAGGAAGTGATCAAAATGCTAAATGAGCACAAAGATGAAATTTATGCGGTGCGCGGAAACTGTGAGGCGGAGGTGGATCAGATGGTACTGGAATTTCCGGTGCTTGCCGACTATATGCTTCTGTTTGATGGTACCTGTGCAATTTATGCAACGCATGGCCATGTTTATAATGAAAAGAATCTTCCTCCGTTAAAAAAAGGAGATGTTCTTTTGCATGGTCATACACATGTCCTGCGGGCAGAACGCAAGGATGGAATTCTGATTTTAAATCCAGGTTCTGTCTCTATTCCGAAGGAGGGAAATCCGCCGACTTATGCAGTGCTGGAGGATGGCGTGTTCCGGATTCTCACATTTGACGGTACGGTCGTAAAGGAAACAAAGCTTCATTCAAATGAGGAGTAGTAGTGCATGAGAGAATTATATGAACTGATGGCGCCGTGCCATTTTGGGCTGGAGGCGGTGCTGAAAAGAGAAATTCTGGATCTTGGGTATGAGATCAGCAGCGTAGAGGATGGCAGGGTGACGTTTCTGGGGGATGCAGAAGCGATTGCGATAGCGAATATTTTTCTGCGCAGCGCGGAGCGGATTCTGCTGAAGGTCGGTGCGGTGCATGCAGCGACATTTGAAGAGCTGTTTGATCGTGTGAAGGCGCTGCCGTGGGAGGCATATCTGCCGGTCGATGCAAAATTCTGGGTAACGAAGGCAACATCCGTAAAAAGTAAACTGTTCAGTCCGTCGGACATCCAGTCGATTGTAAAAAAAGCAATTGTGGAACGGCTGAAGGGCGTTTATGGAATTGAGTGGTTTAAAGAAGATGGGGCAAGCTATCCGATCCGGATTTTCATGATGAAGGATGAGGCTGTGATTGGGCTGGATACGACGGGTGAGTCGCTGCATAAGCGTGGCTATCGTAAGCTGACAGCCAAGGCTCCGATTTCGGAGACGCTGGCTTCGGCACTGATTATGCTGACGCCGTGGAAAGCGGATCGGATTCTGGTTGATCCGTTTTGCGGCAGTGGTACTTTTCCAATTGAAGCGGCAATGATGGCAGCCAATATTGCACCGGGTATGAACCGCAGCTTTCTTGCTGAAAACTGGAAAAATCTTGTGCCGCGCAAACACTGGTATCATGTGGTGGAGGAAGCACAGGATCTGATTGATGACAAGATCGAAACAGACATCCAGGGGTATGATATAGACGGAGAAGTGATAAAAGCAGCGAGGGAAAATGCAAGGCTGGCAGGTGTCGACCATCTGATTCATTTTCAGAAACGCAGCGTCAGTGAGCTGAGTCACCCAAAGAAGTATGGATTTGTGATCACGAATCCGCCATACGGGGAACGAATCGAGGATCGGGCGAATCTTCCGGCGCTGTATACCGAGATCGGGCAGGCATTTTCAAGACTGGACAGCTGGTCGGAGTACGTGATTACCTCTTATGAAGATGCAGAAAAATATATCGGTCGCAAAGCGGATAGGAACCGAAAAATTTATAACGGTATGATCAAAACATACTATTATCAGTTTATCGGGCCGCGGCCGCCAAGACGTGAAGCGGGGAATGTGGTTGAAAAACGCGGAAAATAAAAAGAGACGGCCAGGCGTCAGCTGGCGTGCGGCAGCTGTGATCGGAATCGTATATAGTATGAATATTGCAGCGGTTTGCTCATGGGCGGCCGTGCCAGATGTGGTTTTTGCATCAGAGTCGGAGCAGGATTTTTCAGAGCTGATATTGTCTGACTTGCCGGATGCCGTGTCTGTATCAGAGCTGGAGCAGGTTTTTCCGGAACTGAAATTGCCGGTTTTTTCGGAGATGCTTCCAAACAAGTACAGCTCCGTTTGGCATGACCGGAAACCGACCGTAAAAAGCCAGGGAAGCTATGGAACCTGTTGGGCACTGGCGGCGACATCTGCACTGGAAAGTGCGCTGCTGCCGAAGGAAAGGATTGTTTTTTCGGCAGATCATCTGGCACTGCACAATGCATTCACGGTGCCGGTCAATGCAGGCGGAGATGCAAGGATGACGATGGCGTATTTAAGCGGCTGGCAGGGGCCTGTGACGGAAGCGGAGGATCCTTATGGTGACGGCGAGTCGCCGGATGGGCTGTTACCCGCAGTGCATGTGCAGGAAATTCAGCTTCTGGATGGGGCTGAGAGGCAGGAAATCAAAGCAGCAGTGCAGAAATACGGAGCAGTGCAGACATCTTTATATATGAGCCGTGAGACCGTTTTGCCGGAGGCGGGATATTATAATGAAGTGACCTCGGCTTATTATGATTCGAAGAAAGAAACGCAGAATCATGAGATTCTGATTCTTGGCTGGGATGACAGTTTCTCCAGATTTTCATTTTCTGAAATACCGGATATGGACGGCGCATTTATCTGTCAGAACAGCTGGGGAGAAGAATTCGGCGATCAGGGAATTTTTTATGTTTCATATGCAGATGCAAATATTGCCGGAACGGCAATGGCATATACAAAAATTGAACCGGCGGATAATTATGATGTGATTTATCAGACGGATGATTGTGGCTGGCAGGGAAGACAGGGGTATGATGACGGGGAATGCTGGTTTGCAAATGTATACTGTGCAGATGGAAAAGAACAGCTTTTGGCGGCAGGCTTTTACGCAGTCGGAGAGAATACTTCATATGAATTGTATCTTGTGCAGTCGCCTGCAGATACGGCAGATTTTTCAAAACGCAGCCTTTTAAAAAGCGGTACATTCCAGTGGGCAGGATTTTATACTGTGGAACTGCCGGAAGCAGTTTTGCTGGATGAAAGAGAATATTTTGCAGTTCTGGTACACGTTAAAGTGCCGGAGGTAAAAAATCCGGTGGCGGTAGAATATAAAACGGGCAGCGATACGCAAAATGTTACAACGGAAGGAAAATATGGGTTTATCAGTTATGACGGGATAAGCTGGGAACACACGGAGAAAAGATACGGCAGCAACGTCTGCCTAAAAGCGTATACGGACAGAACAGATTGAGCGTTCATTTTACGATTTGTGCGCAGGGATGTTAAGAAGGCAGCGGTTGGAAAGAGGAGAAAAACTGTGGAAAAACGAATGATATTTGCAACTGGAAATGAGGGAAAAATGAGAGAAATCCGAATGATCCTTGGTGATCTTGATCTCCCGGTTGTATCGATGAAAGAAGCGGGTGTCTCGGCAGATATTGAAGAAAATGGGACAACCTTTGAGGAAAATGCAATTATTAAGGCGAAAGCGATTATGGAAAAAACAGGGGAAGTTACAATGGCAGACGATTCTGGCCTTGAAATTGACGCGCTTGGAGGAGAGCCGGGTATCTATTCGGCAAGATACATGGGAGAGGACACTTCTTATGATATTAAAAATCAGAATCTGATCGATCGGCTGGAGGGTGTGCCGCGGGAAAAACGAACCGCTCGTTTTGTGTGTGCGATTGCATGCGCCTTTCCGGATGGGAGGATTCTGACCAGCCGTGGAACGATGGAAGGAATCATTGCGTATGAGAGCCGTGGCGAAAATGGATTCGGATATGATCCGATTTTTTATCTGCCGGAGCAGGGCTGTACTTCTGCTGAAATTTCCGCAGAAAAGAAAAACGAACTGAGCCATCGTGGAAAAGCGCTTCGGGAAATGAAAAAACAGCTTGCAGGCTGTCTGAAAAAACAGAAGGCCGGGGGAGAGAGTATATGAAAGTTCTGATTGTAAGTGATACACACAGCCATGAAGAAAATCTGGAAAAAATTCTTCGTGAGGACGGAATGCCGGATCATCTGATTCATCTTGGCGATTCGGAAAAAGGAGAACATGCGATCCGAAATCTTGTAACCTGTCCGATTCATATGGTTGCAGGCAATTGTGATTTCTTTTCAAATCTTCCGAAGACGCAGATCATAGAAATTTGCGGGCAGCGGATTTTGATTACACATGGGCATTATTATTATGTGTCGGTAGGGACTCGTGATCTGGCAGAAGAGGCGAAGACGAATCATTGCACGATCGCGATGTTCGGCCATACCCATAAGCCGTTTGTGGATCAAAGTGATCCGGAGCTGACAGTGCTCAATCCGGGCAGTCTTTCCTTCCCGAGACAGGAGGGGCGGCGTCCGAGCTATATTACGATGGAGCTTGAAGAGGGAATGGCACCGGAGTATGAAATTCATTTTCTGTAATTGCAGCGCGGATGCCTGCCGGAATGTCTTCGGTACACCTGCATTTTTGCAGTCCGGGGCGGCTGCGGTTTGTCCTGCACATGGTGATTTACAGTAAGAAAAAGCTTGACTTCCCGTATCTCTCTGTGATATAGTAAACAGGCGTTATGGAAGCAGGCTTTTTTTTTGTGCCTAAAACAAAAAACGACAGCGTTGCTGTCGGCGTACATTAAATAGGAGAGCGAGGTGGAAGTTGTGCGCGTTAGAATCACATTGGCATGCACGGAGTGTAAGCAGCGTAATTACAACATGACAAAGGATAAGAAGACTCATCCGGACAGAATGGAAACGAAGAAATACTGCCGTTTCTGCAAGAGACACACATTACACAAGGAAACCAAATAATCGGTAGGTTCGAGCAAAGGAAGTGAAGGTATGGCAAAAACAGAGAAGACAGAAAAAGGCTCGAAAATGGAGAGCTGGATGAACGGCCTGAAAGCGGAGTTCAAAAAGATACTCTGGCCGGATCAGAAAACGCTGGTAAAGCAGACTGGCGCCGTTGTTGCCGTTTCTATCGTACTTGGGGTAATGATCGCGCTTCTGGACTTTATTTTCCAGTACGGCGTCGACATTCTGGTGAATATCAGTTTCTAAATGATGAGTGAGGACAAGGGTGATTGTATGGCAGAAGCATGCTGGTATGTAGTTCATACTTATTCCGGGTATGAAAACAAGGTGAAGGCCAACATCGAGAAGACAATCGAGAACCGGCATCTGGAAGATCAGATACTGGAGGTTCGGGTGCCGCTTCAGGATGTTGTCGAAGTGAAAAATGGAGCGAAGAAAATAGTTCAGAAAAAGATGTTTCCGGGCTATGTACTTCTCAACATGGTGATGAACGATGACACCTGGTACGTAGTACGAAATACGCGTGGTGTGACCGGATTTGTTGGCCCGGGATCAAAGCCGGTGCCGCTTACTGACCAGGAGATGTTCAATCTGGGCATCCAGGCAGACAACATTTCCGTCGATTTTGCTGTAGGTGATATGGTGACTGTTACAGACGGTGTCTGGAAAGATACCGTGGGTCTTATCCAGTCCATCAACGAAAGCAAACAGATCGTTACAATCAACATTGAGCTGTTCGGCCGCGAAACACCGGTTGAGATCGGCTTTGCAGAGATCAAGAAAGCGTAAACGGCGTTTTCCTGAAATCCAAATCATGTAACAGTTAATCTTCCGCGGAGCAGTCCGTCGGACGTGGGAGGGAGAACTCCCGACATTACCACATAGGAGGTGCCTGACATGGCAAAAAAAGTAACAGGTTATATTAAATTACAGATTCCTGCTGGCAAAGCAACACCAGCACCACCAGTTGGACCGGCTCTTGGTCAGCATGGTGTAAATATTGTTCAGTTTACAAAGGAGTTCAATGCAAGAACAGCTGATAAGGGAGATCTGATCATCCCGGTTGTTATCACTGTATATGCAGACAGAAGCTTCAGCTTCATCACAAAGACTCCGCCTGCAGCAGTTCTGCTGAAGAAGGCTTGCAACCTGAAATCTGGTTCCGGAGTTCCGAACAAGACAAAGGTAGCTACAATTTCCAAAGATAAGATCAGAGAGATCGCTGAGATGAAGATGCCGGACCTGAATGCAGGAAGCGTTGAGGCAGCTATGAGTATGATCGCAGGTACCGCACGCAGCATGGGTATCACGGTTGAAGAGTAAACGTTGAACAAGTGGGAGGGTTATTCCCGCGAATACCACCAGGAGGTTATTTAATATGAAAAGAGGAAAGAAATACACTGAGGCTGCAAAGGCAATCGACCGCGCAGCACTCTATGATGTAAATGACGCTATTGCGCTTGTAAAAAAATCTGCAGTAGCAAAGTTTGATGAGACAATCGAAGTTCATATCAGAACAGGCTGTGATGGCCGTCATGCTGATCAGCAGATCCGTGGTGCGGTAGTTCTTCCGCACGGTACAGGTAAGCAGGTTCGTGTACTTGTATTTGCAAAGAATGCAAAGGCTGATGAAGCAAAGGCTGCAGGCGCTGAGTTCGTTGGAGCAGAGGAGCTCGTTCCGAAGATCCAGAACGAGGGATGGCTTGACTTCGATGTAGTTGTAGCTACACCGGACATGATGGGCGTTGTAGGACGTCTTGGCCGTATCCTTGGACCGAAGGGCTTAATGCCGAACCCGAAGGCAGGCACAGTTACCATGGACGTAACAAAGGCTGTCAACGATATCAAGGCTGGTAAGATTGAATACAGATTGGACAAGACTAACATCATTCATGTGCCAATTGGAAAAGCTTCTTTCACAGAGGAGCAGTTAACCGACAACTTCCAGACGCTTATTGAGGCAATTAATAAAGCAAAGCCGGCAGCACTGAAAGGTCAGTATCTGCGTAGCGTAACGCTTGCCCCGACTATGGGACCTGGCGTAAAGCTCAACCCGGTAAAACTTGCTTAAGTAAAACCATGAGACCCCTGAAGGTACGCGCTTCAGGGGTCTTTTGCAGTTTTTATTGCGTTTAGTGGAAAAAAATATTGCGTTTAGTAAAAAAATACTTGACATATTTAAAGACATATGCTATTCTAGCAAACGATGACTGCCGAAGACAGCAGGTGCCGTAAGGCATAAGGAGAAAACGCCTGCCGAGGAGTATAAGATTCTAAGGAAGAATTTGACTACCCCTCTGTGCGCAGAGGGGTTTTTGATATTCCTGTTTATACGGCGGTACACTCAAATCTATAAGGAGGTGCACCATTCATGGCAAAAGTTGAACTGAAGAAACCGGTTGTAGCTGAGATTTCTGAGAACATCAAAGACGCACAGGCTGTTGTTCTGGTAAACTATTGCGGTATCACGGTAGAGGCTGACACAGCACTTCGTAAGGAGCTGCGTGAGGCTGGTGTTACTTACAAGGTATACAAGAACACCATGATGAACTTCGCGTTCAAGGGTACAGACTATGAGCCGCTGATGCAGCATCTGGAAGGACCGAACGCTGTCGCTATCTCTAAAGACGATGCAACAGCTCCGGCAAGAATTATTTCCAAGTATGCCAAGAAGGCTCCGACACTGAAGATGATCGCAGGTGTCGTTGAAGGCAATTATTATGACGAGAAGGGTGTTGCTGCTCTGGCAACTGTTCCGTCAAGAGAAGAGCTTCTTGGAAAACTCCTTGGAAGCATCCAGTCACCGATTACAAATCTCGCTCGTGTGCTTAATCAGATCGCAGAGTCTAAATCAGAGGCTGCTGCTGAGTAAGAGATTTTCGCTGGAAAAATGTGCTGCGTAATGCAGTGAATGGCCATTGGCCGCTGAAAGGGTCTGCCGGTGCAGACATGAAAATTACATTATATAATCAGGAGGAAAAAGAAATGGCAAAGTTGACAACTGCTGAGTTTATTGAAGCAATCAAAGAGTTATCTGTACTTGAGCTGAACGAGCTGGTAAAGGCTTGCGAGGAGGAGTTTGGTGTATCTGCAGCAGCAGGCGTTGTTGTAGCAGCAGCAGGCGCTGGCGCAGCTGAGGAAGCTGAGGAGAAGACTGAGTTCGACGTAGAGCTGACAGAGGTTGGCCCGAACAAGGTTAAGGTTATCAAGGTTGTTCGTGAGGCAACTGGCCTTGGTCTGAAGGAAGCTAAGGAAGTAGTTGACGGCGCTCCGAAGGTAGTTAAGGAAGGCGCTTCCAAGGCAGAGGCTGACGAGCTGAAGACAAAACTTGAGGCAGAAGGCGCAAAGGTTACTCTGAAATAATAGAGCGCAAGCTGCGAGACGTGTGAAAGCATAGGGAAACACGCAGAAGGAATTATTTCCTGCGCGTGTTTCCTTTTTGATTTTTAACCGGGTCAGATCAGCCTGCTGCTGGCGGGAGAGACAAGCGGCAGACTGTGAACAGTTATGCAGGATGAAGATCGGAAAGGCTTTAATGGAAAAACTTTTGAAAAAGTGTTGACATAAATTGCTATATATGATAGAGTGTAGGTTGCACTATTGTGCAGGATTATGCCCTGGCATTATTATGCCCAAAAGTTGAATCAGACTGCAGAAAGAACAGAGGTGAAACATCGATGGAGAAAAACAGGATACGTCCTATTACAAACGGTAAGGGACTTCGCATGAGTTATTCGCGCCGGAAAGAAGTTCTTGAGATGCCGAATCTTATTGAGGTTCAGAGAGACTCTTACAAGTGGTTCCTGAACGAAGGACTTAAAGAAGTCTTTGATGATATCTCACCGATCGAGGATTACGGCGGAAAGCTGAGCCTTGAATTTGTGGATTTTAAACTGTGTGAAGACGATGTGAAGTACTCGATTGAAGAGTGTGTGGCGCGTGATGCTACGTATGCAGCGCCGCTGAAGGTAAGGGTTCGTCTCCATAATAAAGAAAATGATGAGATCAGCGAGCATGATATTTTCATGGGTGATCTTCCACTGATGACAGTTACCGGCACATTTGTTATTAATGGTGCAGAGCGTGTAATCGTCAGTCAGCTTGTGCGTTCACCTGGTATTTATTATGCGATTGCCCACGATAAGCTGGGTAAGGAACTCTATTCCTGTACGGTTATTCCGAACCGCGGTGCGTGGCTGGAATATGAGACAGACTCCAACGATGTATTTTATGTACGTGTAGACCGTACCAGAAAGCTTCCGGTAACGGTTCTCATTCGTGCACTTGGCATCGGTTCTAATGCAGAAATTATAGATTTGTTCGGTGAGGAGCCGAAGATTGTTGCGACTCTTGCGAAGGATACCTCTGAAAATTATCAGGAAGGTCTTCTTGAATTGTATAAGAAGATCCGTCCGGGAGAGCCGCTGGCAGTAGAGAGTGCCGAGAGTCTGATTATGAGTATGTTCTTCGATCCGCGCCGTTATGATCTGGCAAAGGTCGGAAGATATAAATTTAATAAGAAACTGCTGTTCCGCAACCGTATTGTCGGTCATGTGCTTGCAGAAGATGCAGTAGATCCGACTACCGGTGAAGTTCTGGCAGAAGCTGGTACGGAAGTGACCCGCGAGCTGGCAGATACCATTCAGAACGCTGCAGTACCATACGTCATGATCCAGACGGAAGAGCGTAATGCAAAGGTTCTTTCCAATATGATGGTAGATCTGTCTGCTTATGTAGACTGCGATCCGAAGAGTCTTGGTATTACGGAATTAGTATACTATCCGGTACTGGAAAAAATATTGGAAGAAAATGAAAATCTGGATGACATCAAGGATGCAATTCGGAAATCAGTTCATGAATTGATCCCGAAGCATATCACAAAGGAAGATATTTTTGCTTCCATCAATTACAATATGCATCTGGAGTACGGTATTGGCACGGATGATGATATCGACCATCTGGGCAACCGTCGTATTCGTGCGGTAGGTGAGCTGCTTCAGAATCAGTATCGTATCGGTCTTTCCAGACTGGAAAGAGTTGTACGCGAGCGCATGACAACTCAGGAGATTGAGGGCATTTCCCCACAGTCCCTGATTAATATCAAGCCGGTAACGGCTGCTGTGAAAGAGTTCTTTGGATCTTCTCAGCTATCTCAGTTCATGGATCAGAACAACCCGCTGGGTGAGCTGACTCACAAGAGACGTCTTTCCGCGCTGGGACCTGGTGGTCTGTCAAGAGACCGTGCCGGATTCGAGGTACGAGATGTACACTATTCTCATTATGGAAGAATGTGCCCGATTGAGACCCCTGAGGGACCGAATATCGGACTGATCAACTCCCTTGCATGCTATGCAAGAATTAACGAATACGGTTTTGTAGAGGCACCGTATCGTAAGATCGACAAAACAGATCCGAAAAATCCGCGCGTCACAGATGAGGTTATCTACATGACCGCAGATGAAGAGGATAATTACCATGTAGCACAGGCGAACGAGGCGCTGGATGCAGAAGGACACTTCCTGCGCAAGAATGTTTCCGGTCGTTACCGCGAGGAAACGCAGGAGTACGAGCGCAGCATGTTTGATTACATGGATGTGTCTCCGAAAATGGTATTTTCTGTGGCTACAGCACTGATTCCGTTCCTGCAGAACGACGACGCAAACCGTGCGCTGATGGGATCCAACATGCAGCGTCAGGCCGTGCCGCTTCTTACTACAGAGGCTCCTGTCGTAGGTACAGGACTTGAGGTTAAGGCAGCGGTTGACTCCGGTGTGTGCGTGGTCGCAAAACGTGCCGGTGTCGTAGAGCGTTCCGAGTCAAACCGTATTATCATTCGTGCAGAGGATGGTACGAGAGATGAGTATCATCTGACTAAATTCAAACGAAGCAATCAGAGTAACTGCTATAATCAGCGCCCGATCGTATTTAAGGGTGAGCGCGTAGAGGAAGGCACAGTCATTGCAGACGGTGCGTCAACTGCAAATGGCGAGATCGCACTTGGAAAGAATCCGCTGATCGGATTTATGACCTGGGAAGGTTACAACTACGAGGATGCTGTTCTTCTGAGTGAGAAGCTGGTTATGAATGATGTTTATACATCAGTTCATATGGAAGAGTATGAAGCAGAGGCACGTGATACGAAGCTTGGACCGGAGGAAATCACTCGTGATGTTCCGGGTGTCGGTGATGATGCGCTGAAGGATCTGGATGAAAGAGGTATCATCCGTATCGGTGCAGAGGTACGTGCCGGCGATATTCTGGTTGGAAAGGTTACTCCGAAGGGAGAGACCGAGCTGACAGCAGAAGAGCGCCTGTTGCGTGCAATCTTTGGAGAAAAGGCTCGCGAGGTTCGCGATACGTCTCTGAAGGTACCGCATGGAGAGTATGGTATTATTGTTGATGCAAAGGTATTTACGCGTGAAAACGGTGATGAGCTGGCTCCTGGAGTTAATCAGGCAGTGCGTATTTATATTGCGCAGAAGAGAAAGATCACAGTCGGCGATAAAATGGCAGGCCGTCATGGAAACAAGGGTGTCGTTTCCCGTGTACTTCCGGTAGAAGATATGCCGTTTTTGCCGAATGGACGTCCGTTGGATATCGTGCTGAATCCGCTGGGCGTGCCGTCTCGTATGAATATCGGTCAGGTCCTTGAAATCCATCTGAGCCTGGCTGCAAAGGTACTTGGATTTAACGTTTCCACACCGGTATTTGACGGTGCAAACGAAAATGATATTATGGACACTCTTGATCTTGCGAACGATTACGTAAACATGGAGTGGGATGAGTTCAAGGAGAAGCATGGTGATGAGCTGCTTCCGGAGGTACTGGATTATCTGTACGAAAACCGTGACCACAGAGCACTGTGGAAGGGAGTTCCGATCTCCCGCGACGGAAAAGTAAGACTTCGTGACGGTCGTACAGGAGAGTATTTCGACAGCCCGACTACGATCGGACACATGCACTACCTGAAGCTGCATCATCTGGTTGATGATAAGATCCATGCACGTTCAACCGGCCCGTACTCCCTCGTTACACAGCAGCCGCTGGGTGGTAAAGCTCAGTTCGGTGGACAGCGTTTCGGAGAGATGGAGGTTTGGGCACTTGAGGCATACGGTGCTTCCTATACACTTCAGGAGATCCTGACAGTGAAGTCAGACGATGTTGTCGGACGTGTGAAGACGTATGAGGCAATTATCAAGGGCAACAATATTCCTGAGCCGGGTATTCCGGAGTCCTTCAAGGTACTTCTTAAAGAGCTTCAGTCACTCGGACTGGACGTAAGAGTACTGAGGGATGACAATACGGAAGTCGAGATCATGGAGTCGATCGATTACGGCGACACCGACCTCCGCTCTGTTATTGAAGGTGACAGAAAGTACCATGATAAAGAAGAGGATTCATTTGGAAAGTATGGCTTCAGCAAGCAGCACTTTGAGGGCGAGGAGCTGGTAGACATGGAAGATGACAGCAATGCTGATACGTCTTCAGACGATGATTACCTCGACCTGGAAGAGACTTTTGACGAAGAGTAGCGTGTGAAAGGAGTACCATCAATGCCAGAGACAACTACTAACAATGAAGTGTATCAGCCGATGACGTTTGATGCAATCAAGATCGGGCTGGCTTCTCCGGAGAAGATCAGAGAGTGGTCTCACGGAGAGGTAAAAAAGCCTGAAACAATAAATTACAGAACTTTAAAGCCGGAGAAGGACGGCCTGTTCTGTGAGCGGATCTTCGGACCGAGCAAGGACTGGGAGTGCCACTGCGGAAAGTACAAGAAAATTCGCTATAAAGGCGTAGTCTGCGACCGATGCGGCGTTGAGGTAACAAAATCCAGCGTCCGCCGTGAGCGTATGGGACATATTGAGCTTGCAGCTCCGGTATCTCATATCTGGTATTTCAAGGGAATTCCGTCGAGAATGGGTCTGATTCTGGACCTTTCTCCGCGTACTCTTGAAAAAGTACTGTACTTTGCCAATTATATCGTTTTGGATCCGGGAACTACAGACCTTTCTAAGAAGCAGGTACTGACAGAGAAAGAATACCAGGAAGCAAAAGAAAAGTGGGGAAATGCATTCCGTGCAGGTATGGGTGCAGAATCCATTAAAGAGCTTCTGGAAGAAATTGATATGGAGAAGGAATCCGAGGAGCTCAAAAGAGGTCTGAAGGAATCCACCGGACAGAAGCGTGCAAGAATCATCAAACGCCTTGAGGTGGTTGAGGCGTTCCGTGAATCCGGAAACCGTCCGGAGTGGATGGTTATGACTGTGATTCCGGTTATTCCGCCGGATCTTCGTCCGATGGTACAGTTGGATGGCGGTCGTTTTGCAACGTCTGACCTGAATGATCTGTATCGCCGTATCATCAACAGAAACAACCGTCTGAAAAGACTGCTGGAGCTTGGTGCGCCGGATATCATCGTCCGCAATGAGAAGCGTATGCTGCAGGAAGCAGTAGATGCCCTGATCGACAACGGTCGTCGCGGTCGTCCGGTTACCGGTCCTGGAAACCGGGCACTGAAATCTCTTTCAGATATGCTGAAGGGTAAATCCGGACGTTTCCGTCAGAACCTTCTCGGAAAACGAGTTGATTACTCCGGACGTTCCGTTATCGTTGTAGGACCGGAACTGAAAATTTATCAGTGCGGTCTTCCGAAAGAGATGGCGATCGAGCTGTTTAAGCCATTTGTTATGAAGGAACTCGTTGCAAACGGAACTTCACATAATATCAAAAATGCAAAGAAGATGGTCGAAAGACTGGAGCCGCAGGTATGGGATGTTCTCGAGGATGTTATCAAAGAGCATCCGGTTATGCTGAACCGTGCTCCTACACTGCACCGTCTTGGTATTCAGGCATTTGAGCCGATTCTGGTAGAAGGTAAGGCAATCAAGCTGCACCCGCTCGTTTGTACCGCATTTAATGCAGACTTCGACGGAGACCAGATGGCAGTTCATCTTCCGCTGACAGTAGAAGCACAGGCTGAGTGCCGTTTCATGCTTCTTTCACCGAACAACCTGCTGAAACCGTCTGATGGTGGTCCGGTAGCCGTACCTTCACAGGATATGGTTCTTGGTATCTATTATCTGACACAGGAGAGACCGGGTGTACTCGGAGAAGGAAAGTTCTTCAGAAATGTAAACGAGGCAATTCTTGCTTACGAGAACAAATATATCACACTGCAGTCGAAGATCACGGTGCGTGTTGAGAAAACAATGCCGGATGGCACAGTTATGGAAGGCAACGTATCTTCTACACTGGGAAGATTTCTCTTCAATGAAATTCTTCCGCAGGATCTTGGATTTGTAGACCGCAGCATTCCGGGTAATGAATTGAAGCTGGAAGTGGATTTCCTGGTAGGAAAGAAACAGCTGAAACAGATCCTGGAGAAAGTAATTAATACACATGGAGCAACCAAGACCGCAGAGGTCCTGGATAATATTAAGTCCATGGGTTATAAATATTCGACCAGAGCCGCAATGACCGTATCCATTTCCGATATGACGGTACCGCCTGAAAAGCCGGAAATGATCAAGAGCGCACAGGAAGTCGTAGACCGGATCACCCGTAACTACAAGCGTGGTCTGATCACGGACGAGGAGCGTTACAAGGAGGTTATTGAAACCTGGAAAGAGACTGATGATAAGCTGACCAAAGCACTGCTTAGCGGTCTTGATAAATATAACAACATCTTCATGATGGCGGACTCCGGAGCCCGTGGTTCTGACAAGCAGATCAAACAGCTTGCCGGAATGCGTGGACTGATGGCAGATACGACCGGTCATACGATCGAGCTGCCGATCAAGTCAAACTTCCGTGAGGGACTTGAAGTACTGGAATACTTCATGTCTGCGCATGGAGCACGTAAGGGAATGTCCGATACTGCTCTTCGAACTGCTGACTCTGGTTACCTGACCAGACGTCTGGTAGACGTATCACAGGATCTGATCATCCGTGAACTGGACTGCTGCAGCAGTGGAGAGATTCCGGGCATGTATGTAAAACAGTTCTCCGATGGAAAAGAGGAGATCGAGAGCCTTCAGGAGCGTATTACAGGACGATTCTCCTGCGAGGATATCACGACAGCGGACGGAGAAGTGATCGTAAAGGCAAATCATATGATCACACCGAAGCGTGCTGCACGTGTGATGAAGGAAGGCGTGGATAAGAATGGACAGCCGTTTAAGAAGATCAAGGTTCGTACAATTCTGACCTGCCGTTCCCACGTAGGTATTTGTGCAAAATGTTACGGCGCGAATATGGCGACCGGTGAGCCGGTACAGGTTGGTGAGTCTGTCGGAATTATTGCCGCACAGTCCATCGGTGAGCCGGGTACACAGCTGACGATGCGTACCTTCCATACGGGAGGTGTTGCCGGCGGCGATATTACACAGGGTCTTCCGCGTGTCGAGGAGCTTTTCGAGGCAAGAAAGCCGAAAGGACTTGCCATTATCACAGAAATCAGCGGTCTTGCAACACTGAAGGATACCAAGAAGAAACGAGAGATCATCGTTACAAATGAGGAGACAGGAGAGTCCAAGACTTATCTGATTCCGTACGGATCTCGAATCAGACAGGTAGACGGTCAGTATCTGGAGGCTGGTGACGAGCTCACAGAGGGTAGTATTAATCCGCATGACATTCTTCGAATCAAGGGTGTCGAGGCAGTACAGGATTACATGCTTCGGGAAGTACAGCGTGTATACCGTCTGCAGGGTGTAGAAATCAATGATAAGCATATTGAAGTTATTGTGCGCCAGATGCTGAAGAAGATTCGTATTGAGAACAATGGAGATACAGAATTCCTTCCGGGTACCCTGGTTGATATTCTTGATTATGAGGATACAAACGAGCAGATGCTCGCAGAGGGCAAAGAGCCGGCAGAAGGAAAACGAGTGATCCTTGGTATCACGAAGGCTTCTCTTGCAACGAATTCCTTCCTGTCAGCAGCATCCTTCCAGGAGACTACAAAGGTTCTGACAGAGGCAGCAATCAAGGGCAAAATTGACCCGTTGATCGGCCTGAAGGAAAATGTTATCATTGGTAAGCTGATTCCGGCTGGTACTGGTATGAAGCGTTACAGCAATGTGCAGATTGACACATCAGGAACCGATGATTACAAGTACGTAAAGCATGAAAAAATGACAGAAATGTCTGCAGATGACAGTGTGAAGGATGAAGAGATCGATCTTGAGGAAGGTGCAGATGCACTGGATGATACGCTTGATCTGGCTGAATTGGACGGAGCATCAGAAGATGAACTGACTGATGGTGAAGTATTCGATGAGAATGCGGAAAATCCGAAAACATCCGAGAATACAGATTCTGAAGAAGAGTAATATTTATAAAACGGATATTTGTGTCTGTTTTCCTGCAGCTGAAAAGCTGCAGGGTTATAAAAAGAGCCATTGCCAATCAGAAAATCCTGATGGGCAATGGCTCTTTTTTACAGGGAATTGCGTTCCTGCTTTTGATCTTTGATATCGTGCATCAGCTTGCGAAAAGACATATCTTCAGAAAGCTTATCAGAAACGTAATCGTCATCATCATCGTCTATTTTGGGATGGGAAGAATAATTGCATTGCGGCGAAGTGCCATAAGATGCATTTTGCGGGGCAGCATAAGAATCAGCAGGACTATGATAAGGATTTCCGTTTTGCAGCGGCTGCTGATAAGGATATCCATTTTGCGCTGGCTGCTGATAGGGATATCCGTTCTGCGGGGGCTGCTGATAAGGATATCCGTTCTTCAGGGGCTGCTGATAAGGATATCCGTTCTGCGGTGTACCTGGATACGGCTGATGACCGTTCATTTGATTATAGTCCGGGTTTTGCCCTTTTTTTGCTGCTTTTTGCTGCTTTTTGCGTGCTTTTTTTTCTTCTCTTTTTTGCATTGCTTCATCACTGAACGGACGGAAGATCGTTTTGCGTCCGGTCCAGCCAATGATTCGCACAAGAACAATTCCCCAGAAGACGCCAAAAGAATCAATTGCGACATCCCGTTTTGATGGAGAACGGTTTGAAACAAAGGACTGATGGTATTCATCACCGCAGGCAAATGCAATACAGATAAAGCCGGCTACCAGCATGAGCCAGATCCCGCGAAGCCCATATACATAAAGCGGAAAGGCAACAGTAATGGCAAGTGCAAAGTATTCCGTCATATGTGCCAGCTTGCGGACAATACCATGAAAACGTGTGGCAAGACTGTCAATCTGATACGGTTCAAGGTTTTCGCCAAGAACTTTAGCGCCTGTTTCTACGATTTTATAGCTGACCTTATAACTGAGCGCAGAGGAAGTGGCGCCATCCTGCGCAGAAAAACTGAAAATCATATACATCAGGCAAAGAGCCGGAAGAAAAGACAGGGGCTTTAATAAAGCTCTGATAAGTTTCATAGTAACACTCCCTTCTTTATTTCACGCTATTTTACCATTGGGATAGCGTGATGTCCAGTGGTTTCATAAAAATGTAAGAATCTCTTCCTATTTATAATAGTTTATAACAGCCGGAGATAATACCATAGGAGGGGATTGCTTGCGGGAGGATGCCTTATGATCGCGTGTCCGCTTGCGGGAAGATATTTTATGATATATACGGAACTGGACGGAAACTGAAGAAATATATTAAAAAAATTCCTGGAGAAATATATTTTAAAAACTCCTTGACAAGCATAAATCCGCTAAGTATAATGTTAAGGTGTGCGTGATAATGCACACTTATTGTAGAACACTTTGTTCTTGCAGCCACACGAGCACATGCTCAGCAAATGCGAAAGGCATTTGGAATGCAGAACATTCGTCAGATGACATATGTCCTGCGTATCAAATCAGGAGGTGAAAGAATAAATGCCAACATTTAACCAGTTAGTAAGAAAAGGCAGACAGACATCCGTAAAGAAATCTACTGCACCGGCTCTCCAGAAAGGATTCAATTCCCTTCAGAAGAAACAGACAAACGTTTCTGCACCGCAGAAAAGAGGTGTCTGCACCGCAGTTAAGACCGCAACCCCGAAGAAGCCGAACTCAGCTCTTCGTAAGATCGCCAGAGTACGTCTGTCAAACGGAATCGAAGTTACAAGCTACATCCCGGGTGAGGGACACAACCTTCAGGAGCATAGTGTTGTTTTGATCCGTGGTGGTAGAGTAAAGGACCTTCCGGGTACCAGATACCACATCGTCAGAGGAACACTTGATACCGCAGGTGTTGCAAAGAGAAGACAGGCCCGTTCCAAATACGGTGCTAAGAGACCGAAAGACGCTAAGAAATAATTTATCAGGCGTTTTGGTTTTAGAGAATCACAGACAGTAACATTTGTTTCACCTTATGCCGGAGTTTCTGTTTACCGTATGGCTGCAGGTAAGATAGAAGTCCTTGCATGAGACGCAGCAGGCACATCCATTTGGCTGTGCTGGAACTATTGTTGTGAGTACCTGTGATCTAATGATTATTAAGGAGGGAAGTAACGTGCCACGTAAAGGACATACTCAGAAAAGAGACGTTTTAGCAGACCCGTTATACAACAACAAAGTAGTTACCAAACTTATCAACAACATCATGCTGGATGGTAAGAAGGGTGTAGCTCAGAAGATTGTATACGGTGCATTCGGAAAAATGGAAGAGAAGACCGGAAAGCCGGCTCTCGAAGTATTTGAAGAAGCAATGAACAATATCATGCCGGTACTTGAAGTAAAAGCAAGACGTATCGGTGGTGCTACGTACCAGGTTCCGATCGAGGTTAGACCGGACCGTCGTCAGGCACTGGCTCTTCGCTGGATCACCATGTATTCCCGCAAGAGAGGCGAGAAGACCATGGAAGACAGACTGGCTAACGAGCTGATGGATGCAGCAAACAACACAGGCGCATCTGTAAAGAAGAAAGAAGATATGCACAAGATGGCAGAGGCAAACAAAGCGTTTGCACACTATCGCTTCTAATTATAGGAGGAAAAAGTTTTGGCTGGAAGAGAATATCCATTGGAGAGAACTCGAAATATCGGTATTATGGCACACATCGATGCTGGTAAGACTACCACAACAGAGCGTATCCTGTATTACACCGGTATTAACTATAAGATTGGCGATACTCATGAAGGAACTGCTACCATGGACTGGATGGAGCAGGAGCAGGAGAGAGGTATTACCATTACTTCCGCCGCTACGACCTGCCACTGGACTCTGCAGGAAAAATGCAAGGCTAAGCCGGGCGCTCTTGAGCATCGTATCAACATCATTGACACTCCGGGCCACGTAGACTTTACCGTAGAGGTTGAGCGTTCCCTGCGTGTACTGGATGGAGCAGTTGGAGTATTCTGTGCAAAGGGCGGAGTTGAGCCGCAGTCAGAGAACGTATGGCGTCAGGCCGATACGTACAATGTACCGCGTATGGCATTCATCAATAAGATGGATATCCTTGGCGCAAACTTCTACGCTGCTGTAGATCAGATCCGTACCAGACTTGGTAAAAATGCAATCTGCATTCAGCTGCCGATCGGTAAAGAGGATGAGTTCAAGGGAATCATCGATCTGTTTGAGATGAAAGCATATATCTACAACGATGAGAAGGGTGATGACATCAGCGTTCTTGACATTCCGGAGGATATGCAGGAGGACGCTGAGCTGTATCATACCGAGCTGGTTGAGAAGATCTGTGAGCTGGATGATGATCTGATGATGCAGTATCTTGAGGGCGAAGAGCCGACTGTTGACGAGATGAAGAAGGTTCTGAGAAAGGCAACCTGTGAGTGTACAGCAGTTCCGGTTTGCTGCGGAACCGCTTACAGAAACAAGGGTGTTCAGAAGCTTCTGGACGCAATCATCGAGTATATGCCGTCTCCGATTGACATACCGTCCATCAAAGGAACGGATCTGGATGGAAACGAAGTAGAGAGACACTCTTCTGATGATGAACCGTTTGCAGCTCTTGCATTCAAGATCATGGCTGACCCGTTTGTAGGTAAGCTTGCATTCTTCCGTGTATATTCCGGTACAATGAATTCGGGTTCTTACGTTCTGAACTCAACAAAGGGCAAGAAAGAGCGTGTAGGCCGTATCCTTCAGATGCATGCAAATAAGCGTGCCGAGCTGGACAAGGTATATTCCGGAGACATTGCAGCAGCAGTTGGATTTAAAGTTACCGGTACTGGTGATACAATCTGTGATGAGCAGCACCCGGTAATCCTTGAGTCCATGGAATTCCCGGAGCCGGTTATCGAGCTGGCAATCGAGCCGAAGACCAAAGCTGGTCAGGGCAAGATGGGCGAGGCTCTTGCAAAGCTGGCTGAGGAGGACCCGACCTTCCGTGCACATACGGATCAGGAGACAGGTCAGACTATCATCGCTGGTATGGGTGAGCTTCATCTGGAGATCATCGTTGACCGTCTGCTTCGTGAGTTCAAGGTAGAAGCAAACGTAGGTGCTCCGCAGGTTGCTTACAAAGAGACCTTCACCAAAGAAGTCAATGTCGACAGCAAGTACGCAAAGCAGTCTGGTGGACGTGGACAGTACGGTCACTGTAAAGTTATCTTCACACCGATGGATCCGAACGGCGAAGAGACCTTCAAGTTTGAGTCTACCGTTGTCGGCGGTGCGATTCCGAAGGAGTACATCCCGGCAGTCGGCGAGGGTATTGAAGAAGCAACTAAGGCTGGTATCCTTGGCGGATTCCCGGTACTTGGTGTACATGCTAACGTATACGATGGTTCTTACCATGAGGTCGATTCAAGTGAGATGGCATTCCATATCGCTGGTTCCCTTGCATTCAAGGATGCTATGAAGAAGGGAAATCCGGTACTGCTTGAGCCGATCATGAAGGTAGAAGTAACCATGCCGGAAGAGTACATGGGCGATGTTATCGGAGATATCAACTCCCGTCGTGGACGTATCGAAGGTATGGAGGACATCGGCGGCGGTAAGCTGGTCAAGGGTTATGTTCCGCTTGCTGAGATGTTCGGTTATTCTACTGACCTTCGTTCCAAGACTCAGGGACGTGGTAATTACTCCATGTTCTTCGAGAAATACGAGCAGGTTCCGAAGTCCGTACAGGAAAAGGTACTGAGCGCGAAGGCAAAATAATTTATTCCGTTTAAATCATCTGTTGCGGCAGTCATAAGGCGGCCGCAGCGGATCAAAAATAAATCCTTATTTTTTTGAATATCTAATGCAGATATTTAAAAAAGGCTTGAAAATACTGGCGTTTTGAAATATAATCGAATCTAGCCGGTATAAATTAATCAGTAACAGATGCGAAAGCAATCTATTCAAGGAGGACATTCAAAATGGCAAAGGCTAAATTTGACAGAACAAAACCGCATTGTAACATTGGTACCATCGGACACGTTGACCATGGTAAAACAACCCTGACAGCTGCAATCACAAAGGTTCTGGCTGCAAGAGTTGCTGGTAATACAGCTACAGATTTCGAGAACATTGACAAGGCTCCGGAAGAGATAGAGCGTGGTATTACAATTTCTACTGCTCACGTTGAGTACGAGACAGAGAAGAGACATTACGCACACGTTGACTGCCCAGGCCATGCTGACTATGTAAAGAACATGATCACAGGTGCTGCACAGATGGACGGCGCTATCCTTGTAGTAGCTGCTACAGATGGTGTTATGGCTCAGACAAAAGAGCACATCCTTCTGTCCCGTCAGGTAGGCGTTCCGTACATCGTTGTATTCATGAACAAATGCGATATGGTAGACGATCCGGAGCTGCTTGAGCTGGTTGACATGGAGATTCGTGAGCTGCTCAACGAGTACGAGTTCCCGGGCGATGATACACCGATCATTCAGGGTTCCGCTCTGAAGGCTCTTGAGGATCCGTCAAGCGAGTGGGGCGACAAGATCATGGAGCTGATGGATGCAGTTGATACATGGATTCCGAATCCGCAGCGTGCAACAGATCAGCCGTTCCTGATGCCGGTTGAGGACGTATTCACTATCACAGGTCGTGGTACCGTTGCTACAGGCCGTGTAGAGCGTGGTGTTCTTCATCTGAATGAGGAAGTTGAAATCGTTGGTATTAAGGAAGAAATCCAGAAGACTACCGTTACTGGTATCGAGATGTTCCGTAAGCTTCTTGATGAGGCTCAGGCTGGTGATAACATCGGAGCTCTGCTTCGTGGTATCAAGAGAGAGCAGATCGAAAGAGGACAGGTTCTCTGCAAACCGGGTTCAATCAAATGCCATAAGAAATTCACTGCTCAGGTTTACGTACTGACCAAAGACGAGGGTGGCCGTCATACACCGTTCTTCAACAACTATCGTCCGCAGTTCTACTTCAGAACAACTGACGTTACAGGTGTTATCTCCCTTCCGGAAGGAACAGAGATGTGCATGCCGGGCGACAACGTTGAGATGACCATCGAGCTGATCCATCCGATCGCTATGGAGCAGGGTCTTACATTCGCTATCCGTGAAGGTGGACGTACTGTTGGATCAGGACGTGTTGCTACAGTTATCGAGTAATCACTGACTACAGATAATAATATAAATTTGGTATCGTAAGATACCGTGTGTCCAAGCGTAAGATACCCGTAGAACTTCGGTTCTACGGGTTTTTCTGTTGCATGGAAGCTATAGCAAAATTATAAAATATTGCATCCAATTCGGTTCACCAGAATACACTATTCTATGATTTTGCTATATGTTGAGAGATGGAATTTAATAATAAGGCAGCACAGGATTTGGCTGTTGTATATTCCTGTTATGCAAAATTGGAATTCGATATAAAAGGTAACTGAATATATGAAAATTAGTTGAATCGCAAGGATAGATTCTGTATAATGAAATTATGTGATACTTACAGATTGTTTTGTGCGTTGCATGTCCACAATCCTGTCCACTATTTGCATATCGTGAAGCAAGCATGCGCTTCACGATATGCCCATTTATATCAAAGGAGGGGGAAATATGAATATTTTTACTTCAGATTCCAGAAAATGCAGAGTATATTTGCTTTCACTTTTGGGTATGTTTCTCTTTTTCTGGATGACATGCCGGATGTGTGTCAGTGCGGAAGACTGGGCTGTGCTGGGAGATGCGGCGGAATCCGGGCAGGAATATTCGCTGACACGGTATGGAACTCGTTCATATGGTGGTATACGTAAAAATGTTCCGGTTGACATTCGGTCAGGAGGAGTAATTTCCTTTGATTATTATGTCGGCGATGTTGCAAATGAAGCTCGTAACGGATTTATGGTAGAATTTGCAAGCAGTCCGATTGAAATCGATAAGTACGGTTATTATGGCTATAATGATTATTATAATGATGGCACACAATTTTGTGGAATAGAATTTACGCCAGGTACTATCTGTACCATTGGTCTGGATCGAAACAATCCAAGACACATTGGTATTGTTTCAAATTATGGGGGAAAGACACAGCATGTAACGGTTAATGGTTCTGTTCCGGAAATTGCGGATTCCCTCTGGCATCGTGTACGGATTGAGTGTGGCAGCCAAAATATAAAAGTATATCAGGATGGTTCTCTGATCTTGTCGGCCAAAACAGAGCTTCCTAAACTCTCTTATATCGGAATTACTGCTACGACCGGTTATTGGGGATATGAAAACCATAAGGTTCGTAATCTGAGCGTCAAATATAAAAGCAGTGCCAGAATCCGATTAAATGCAAACGGTGGAAAATGCCCTGTTTCCAGCTTATATGTAGTTTCAAAAGGCGGCACAAAGCTTCCGCGGGCAACAAGATCCGGTTATACCTTTCTTGGCTGGTATACTGCAAAAACGGGTGGGGTGAAAATAAATCCTTCTGTATATGCATTTAAAAACGGACAGACCATTTATGCACATTGGAAAGCCAATAGATACACGATTTCATTTCAGGCAAATGGGGGAAGTGTCTCCACCACGAAGAAGACGGTGACGTATGGAAATGCCTGTGGTACGCTGCCGGTGCCAAAACGGATGAAAGGAAGTTTTTTGGGATGGTATACATCCAGAACCGGAGGCACAAAGTATACTTCAGCGACAAAATATCGTGTTGCTGGAAATACAACGTTATATGCGCATTGGAAAATGCCGAAATACACAGTGAAATTTGCAGGGAACGGCGGGAAACCATCTGTTGCATCGAAAACAGTTACGTATGGCAGCAAAATCGGCTCGCTTCCTTCTGCTTCAAGAAGTAAGTATACCTTTCTTGGCTGGTACACAAAAAAGAGCGGCGGTACAAAAATAACAGCATCTTATAAGGTAACGAAGAATATTACCTTTTATGCGCACTGGAAGAAAATCACTACAGGCGGTGGCGGCGGAGGAAGAGAAACCTGCAGTGCCTGTGGAGGAAAAGGGTATAAAACGTGTATGACCTGTGGTGGAAGCGGTTTATACTACTGGTCAGGCAGTGGATATAAGACATGTCATGGCTGCGGTGGTACCGGAAGGAGAACGTGTACTTCGTGCAATGGAAAAGGTTATCTATAGTAATGAGGGACAAATCAGCATCAGGCTTATTCTGTGAAAGCGAATAAGCAAGAAAGGGCGATATGCACTATTTAGAACCAATCAATGAGACTTCTTATCTTTCCGTGCCCAATGCTCCGGTTTACCGGAAAATCATGCGTTATTTTTACCGGGAATATGAGAAAATGAATTTTCAGATGTACAAAGAGGATGTGCTGGAACTGTTAAAAAAAGACGAGCAGTTTGCGGATTATACAATGGAGCAGCTGCTTGCGGACTTGGATGCGCTGATCAAATGGAAAAATCTGATTCCGATTCAGGATCCGGGGCGGGTTTATACGATTGCAGATTATAAAAACAAACAGTATCAGTATTCGATGTCAGAGTATGCGGTGGAAATTGAACGTCTGACAGTTCGTCTGGAGAACATTTTTTTAGAATCCGGTAATCTTTCTACTAATTTTTTTGTCCGTCTTGCAAAGAGTCTTGAAGAAACACCTGAAATGGAACATGCTTCATTAAAAGAGGTAAATGAATGGTGGAATCTTTTGCAGGAGGACTTTAAAAGACTGAATCAGAATTATCAGGATTATCTGCGTGATTTTTATTCCGGAAAATCGGAGCAGCTGATGAAATCAGTAGAGTTTGTACTGCATAAAGAAAAATTTATTTCCTATTTAAAAGAGTTTGTGCTGGAGCTGCAGCGTCATTCCAGACGAATAGAACAGATATTGCAAAAAAATCTTTCACTTATGGAATGGACGATTCTGGAAAAGGTAGTGCAAAGTGAATTGGATATTCCACATGCACTTCTGGAAATTCACGGAAACGCAGAATCAACGATTCGTGAAAATGTAAACGGAAAATGGGAATCTTTGAAAAACTGGTTTCTTGATTCGGAAAAACGGGAATGCGAATGCAAAAAGGTGCTGAAGATTACGAATGATGTGATTCGCAGTCTGATCCAAAATGCAGCGTTGATTGTGCAGATTCAAAATATGGGAATCAGTCGAAAGGATGATTATAAGAAATTTCTGGAGCTTTTTTTGAAATGTGAAGACCTTGACGAAGCCAGAAGAGTATCTGCACATGTATTTGGAGTACAGAAGATACAACATTTTAAAACAATTGTGCCACGCGAGGAAGATTCCATCAACAGCAGTGTGTACGAAGAAGAACCAGCTTCTTATTTGCTGAAGCCGCATACAAGAAATTATCGGGAAAAGAAGGAAAAACAGGGATTTGCAGATAAAACACTGGAGAAAATGATGCAGCGCGAGGCATATTTGAGGCAGGCGAAAAGGCAGCGGGAAATTGTACTGCACTATATCAAAGAAAACAAAATTGTATTTTCTGAGATTGAAGAGACGGTATCGGCAGAAACGAGGACAGTCTTTCTGCAATGGATCGCGCAGGCGAATATGAGCTCGCAAAGGCTTGGAAGGACAGAGTATGGACAGGAATATCGTTTGATCCGTAAAAGGGGAAACAGCGTATTAAAATGTGAAGACGGCGATCTTGTTATGCCGTCATACGTATTGGAGTTTAAGGAAACATGAACGAGGTCAGAACATTATTTGAAAAATTCTGGATCTGCAGAGATACAGATAAAGAGTCCTATTATAAGGTGAAAGGGCTTTTGCGATGCAGCCGGATGCTGATTGTGATTGGAGCAGCATTTTTGCAGCTCGGGGCGTGCAAGGCGAATCAGCTGCAGCTGAATGATCTGAGCATGTATGAGGAGGGACTGCAGGAGGATCTGGAGGGGATGCAGGAGCTATACAACGAGAGCGCTCAGTGGGAAGAGGCAGGGGTGCCGCTTGAGGAATCAGATTACAGCTGGATTTCGGATGCGCGCGAGCTTCTTACTCATTATTTCCAAAAGACATATCGGGTTGATTTGTCGGAGCAGGTGGAAAAAATTGAGGTCTGGACTTCTGATGCAATTCCGGAAACAATCGGAGGATTTTCGGACGGGACTGGAAAAATTTTTCTGCCGCAGGAAGAGATGGAGCAGTACGAGCAGGATGATACACGGATGTGCCATACGACACTTCATGAGATGATACATGCAGTTGGCGTGGATTTCTATAACGACAAAAGCGGATTGAGAAGCAGTGCATTTTATGAAGGGCTTACAGAAGCGCTCACGAAAGCTGTAATAGAAGACGCCGGAGAAGGATACGAGGATATCAGTACGTATGGTACTCTTCTTATTTATAGCGGGAAAATTATGGAGGCAGATCCTCAGCTCGTGGTTGACCTGGTGAGTGGAAAAGAAAACGATATTGCGGCGAGAATCGATAAACGGCTTGGAACTGGTACCGGAAAAGAGCTGCTGGATGCACAGTCATTGATTGAATTCAGTTATTGGGATGAGGGATCTGCAGTTTATGAGAATTGTGAACGAATCACAGATGCGTATGCAGGAGAGTACATGAGAAGAGAATAAGAGGGAGAATCATGGAAAATTTTATCAGAGAATCTGCAAAAAAATGTGTAGGCAGAGTGTACATACTTGGGCGCTGGCTGCTTCTGGCAGGTGTATGCGGCGTAGTGCTTGGATTTGTCGCCGGATTGTTTGGACGATGTATTACGATCGTGACCGGATTTCGGCAGACGCATGAGTGGATGCTATATTTATTGCCGCTTGCCGGACTTATAATTGTTGCAATGTATCGTCTTGATCCATATAAAAGTGATACGAACCGCGTGCTGGAAGGCATTCAGTCCGGCACCTATGTGCCGCTTCGTATGTCTCCGCTGATCATTGCGTCTACGATTCTGACACACGCATGTGGTGGTTCGGCCGGAAGAGAGGGAGCGGCTCTGCAGCTTGGCGGAAGCCTTGGCGGGACGATTGGAAAATGGCTGAAACTGGATGAGTATGATCAGAAGGCGATGATCATGTGCGGCATGAGTGCTGCCTTTTCAGCACTTTTTGGAACGCCGCTGACGGCAGCAATTTTTGCAATGGAAGTAATCAGTATCGGAATTATGGAATATGCGGCGCTCGTACCATGTGCCATTTCTGCATTGATCGCACGAGAGATTGCTGAGATGGTGGGTGCACACGGTGAGCATTTTGCTGTCCCAGCATCGGTGAATTTTGATCTGAAAAATGGTGCGCTCATTGTTTTGCTGGCGCTGCTGTGTGCGGGAGTGAGCATACTGTTCTGTGAAATCCTGCACCGGACCGAACGCTTTTTCAAAACAAAAATAGAGAATGCATGGCTGCGTGCGGTGGTGGGCGGTGCGCTGATCATTTTACTTGCAAAGCTTTTGCATACGACGGATTACCTGGGAACCGGAATGAACATTGTAGAAAAAGCAATTTCCGGAGAAACGCTACCGGAAGCCTTCTTATTAAAAATGATTTTTACAGCGATTACACTGTCCTGTGGTTTCAAGGGCGGCGAAATAGTTCCAACGTTGTTTGTCGGTGCAACCTTTGGCTGTCTGTTCGGACAGGTTGCGGGCATTTCTCCGTCGCTTACAGCAGCGTGTGGTATGGCAGCAGTATTTTGCGGTGTAACAAATGCACCGATTTCTTCGCTGCTGCTTAGCTTTGAGATGTTTGGCTTTGACTGCATGCCGTTTTTCCTGATCGCAGTATCAGTCAGTTATCTCGAATCCGGTTATTTTGGACTCTATCATAGCCAGAAGATTATGTACTCCAAAACGAAGCTTCAGTTTATTAATGAAAAGACGAAAGAGTAAAATTAGGATACGGGGAAAAAACACTGAAAATTTACTGTATATGTAAAATGGACATATAGGGATCTATTTTTATGAGATTTCGCCTGAATTAGGGAAGTGTAGTGGACTGCGCCAACCAAATGAAGGCGAAATTTTTTGTAAAATGGAGGACAGATTGCGGGAATGATTTGTAAAGTGGACATTCGCAATCCGCTTCGCTACTTGTAGGATCATAAGGAATCGTGCAGAAGGAGCTTCTATGTAATTATAGGACAAAGTTCTTGGCAGAATTCAAGGTTGTATGTTAAGAATTTTGCAGAGAGGAGAAAGAATAAAATAGTCTGAAATGCATGAATAATAGGAATAAAATAAAAAATACAAAAAATTTGAAAAATTTCAAAAATAAGTGTTGACATCTGGGAAAGGTGGTGGTATGATGTAACACGTCGCTGCGGAAGACACCACAGAGACACAGAAAAAGCCGGATGCAAAGCTCAGAGATGAGACAAGCACCGACAAACAAAAATAAAAAAGTTGAAAAAAGT